>JGI24158J21664_10002817_pt1 | contig 21414 bp, 15 predicted proteins | sample Ectturendosymbi3_FD_21664 | JGI IMG/M metagenome (IMG submission 21664)
ACATTTCCTGAAACAATCACATTTTGTAAGATGTCCGGCCCTCGGACTGTTGAGTAACAGCTTATGTGGCCCTCGAACAAAAAAGTTTGGAGACCCCTGGGGTAGGACATACCTGTGCTAGATGAAGTTATCAAGTGATACTATTGGAAGATTTGAGTTCCAATTTTTTTACTTTCTCCACTGGCCTGTGTATTTCTATGTATTTGGTATTAACAGGACAGAAATCAGGCTATGTAGTAATATGGTTCTGGCATCTATTGGATGTTGATAGTAATCTTTTTCTCTTGGAATTATGTATGAAGACCATGAAAAGAAATTGTGATTTAAGAATTGAAGGCCTTATTTGCTTCATTTGTTAGGTGTTTCATGAAACTGGCACAAACATAAATTCTCAAAAACTGCCTGATGTCCAGTCCATTTTTAAGGAAAAACATGCAGTACTGAAAGTGCTAATGTTTTTTTCATTGGGATAGACCTTGTGTGTATAAAATAGAATTGATTATTGTTTTTTCATTCAGATATTTATAAGCTGGATACTAGTCTAATTCAAATTTTGTTTGTCTTGTTTGGAAGTGCAGTTCATTAAAAATTGATGTGAATATGCCCATCGTGTGTTCTCCAGTTTATGGACAAAATGTATGAAGAGGTAGGTTAAAAAATACGAAGAGTTTTTTATTGTACTTTAAGTACGACTTTTCACATTTAAATTTTTTTTAATTTGAGACTTAGTTATTTGATTGAAACATTTATAACATGCAAAGGAACACTTCCATAGTTTTATTTGTAACTGCAATACAATGCCTTGCATTTGTGTTCCAAGCAATTCAAATATTAAATTGACATTCTGCATATTCTTTTGCTTTTTTGTACAACTGTGTTTTTCTTTTCAGCTTAAAACAAGACATGATGGCTTATCAAATGATGCATCTCTGCATGCATCAGCTGATAGCTTTACATCAAACATCTCACCTGCGGTGTTAAAAAAGGATTTGGAAAATGAGTTAAAACTGGATTCAAGTGACATTCGAAGTTATGCTTGGTTTCATGGCAGCCTGCCCCGTGATATTTCAACCAGCATGGTTGAAGATGATGGAGATTTTCTTATAAGAGAATCACTGTCTAGTCCTGGCGAGTTTGTGCTTACTGTGAAGTGAGTTTTTAAGCACACAAACTGTGGGCTGTAGCCATGCTACTCGTGAGTTGGAAGAGCCAAAACCCTGACTAGGCATTGCAATTTTGTCCCTGCCACAGTCAGGAAAATCTCCAACATTAGCAGCTGCAAGGGCACTAGTTTTGTTCACTGTGTGTTATTATTTTAAAGATAATTTTTTCAGTGGTTAATTTTCATCACTTTAGATATGGTTGCTTTGTTAACAAGCCACATTATTCAATACACCCTAAGGAAACCTATACATGTGCCGTTTTACTTTTGGCACTGAGCATAGTATGCAAGTTTGTGGTTTGTGGTTTTTATCTTGAGAAAAATCTTTGTCAAGGGTAACCCTTCGCATAATGTCAATTCTTGACAGGTCATTACTATTTAAACTGTACTATGAAATCAATGTCTGCCAAGCTGTAAAACAACATAGATTAACCCAAGTTTTTATGTATAACTATAACTAGCTTAACCCAAAGTGTAACGAGCTGTTATGCATCATGCTATTTTGTAACACCTGCATGCATTTTGTGTTGGAAAAGTTTCAGTTTGTATTAATTGCAGGTGGAATAATTCAGTTCTTCATTTCAAAATCAACCAGTCTGTCAAATCAAGTGGTGGAATGAGCAGCAAAGTCCAGTTCATGTTTGAAAGGGAAGGTTTTGACTCAATTCCTGCATTGATAATGTATCATTATGGAAAGAGTATACCAATATCTGTTAACACTGGTGCAATCATCAAATGTCCAGTGAATCGAAAGATCCCTTTGTCATATTCCAATGTGAAGTACGCATCGCTCAAACGAAATTCTCAATCTTCATTCAAAGGTGTGTGAACAGGGTTAAGTGTATCTTGTTGCAGATGAGTATACTTCCATACATTGCTAATTTCTCTGGTGCTTCGATTTTTGTTGATATTTGCTTTTCGTGATGTGGGAGTGGAATAACTCTCCAATGCTTTTTTAATTAACTGTGGTGTGCGCAAGTGTGAGGCTGTTTTTTTTTTCACTGAGACATTCGGTCATTTGTCCCATAATAGTATTAAAACTTACCACAACAGTATTCAATGGTCTGCATTTTAGGAAAATATTACCGAATTGACTTATTCGAGGTGTAGGAAGACATTAAGTTGCTGTTTACTTCCTTAACTGTTTTCACAAAAAGATTTCCTGTTGTTTCAATTAAAGAAGCAAAAATCCTCTTCAGTCGGTGAAATGGAACAATTGCTTTCTGCATAAAGCAGTTGTTTTCTTTCTGTTAGCATGCTTTGTGGGCGTAATCCGTAAGTGTTTATTATTGCTGCATTCGTCTCAGATACAGGCAATTGCGTTCATAGTAGGCTGAATATACTCTTAGTAGTATTTGTGGCGGCTGACTTGTCTATCAAAAAAGAAAAAAACGTCTTTGCAGAAAACGCAGTTAGTTACTTTGCTGTGCATTGTTATCTTCAGGGTCACAAATACATCCTGGAAATGAAAGATCTACCCCGAGTCCAAGCGCTAGTGCTCAGGGGGGTAACAGTGTACCTCCCAAACCTAGCCGTGTCCCTTCATTCCGCAAACCTGTCATCAGACACCTGGGTTCACGTTCCAAACCTTTTCCGGTGCTTAGTTTGCCTGAAAATGGTGCTGAGGTCGATATGGACGAGACTGCACAGTCCCTTGAAAAGAAGAGCTTGTCTAAGCATGATGGAACCAGGTCTGTTTATTTGTAATAAAACCAAGTGCCACGTTCACTTCTGAACAGTTTAAACGCAGATTTATCTGGTTCTCGTAATTTTGAATGTTTCCTGTGAAACCTCCCTTCGAAGAAGAGCTGATGATGAAAAAGATTCTATTTGAATAAAGAGCTAATGATGTCTTCTTGGCGAAATATATACTCTGATAAGCTCATAGTATCTGATTCTTGGCTTTGAAAGGATTCTTTTCGATAGATACTTTTCTGTGAAACATATCATGCGTGGTGCATTTTATTGATAACATTAATTTGGCGTTTTAGTGCGGCGGAGTATGCCCCCCATACCATTCCAATAATGCCCCCCATACTTATTGCAGGGTCAGCCAAGGGGCTGAGGCAAGATCATCAAACCCACAACATATGTGTGCAAGTGCCCAGCCTGATTTGAACCAGCATGCATTTTTTCAGGTAAGATAACTTTTGTGTTTTCACTTAAATTAACTTGTCTCCACTGTCCAGTGTGAAGCTCAAGCATTGCACCAGACACGGTGTTGGCAAAACAAGAGATAAAATATTTCCGTTATATCTTTACTCTGATGCGCCATGCTATCTGAAGGTCTTCAAACAGTCTTTTATCAACACGTATTTCTCCTTATGCTTTCCATGTGGGTGTTGTTTGTCTCCGAAGTTTCGTTACTAGCAAGACCGTTATTCGCCAGCACAATCTCCAGTCATAGGATATCATGGCAAGAGATGGCGTCGCCGTGCCAGACGACATCGCTTGTTGTCATTGTCTGTCCTGTTTCGAAAATTGTTTTGACAAACGCGTCTTGTTTTTAACTTCCACGACATTTCCAATTACAATAAGCAAATTAACAACAAATTTTCTGCTTACTGATGTCAGTTACGAGCTCAAGTTTTAGTGACCTTGGCTTGAACACATTGGATAAAATGGATGTGAGCCAAATGTGGTTCTTACTTTCATTAGTAGTTGGGTTGGATTGTTAAAAAGTAGAAACCAAAAGGAAACTGTCACAACGCAGAGGGTAAATCGAGATGAACATTGGTTCCAAATAACAGTACCACACTCCGCACATCAAATGATTCCTTAGCCTGGCTCGGGGAGTGATTTCAGAAGAGGCTGGTCAGAAAGAGGTGTGACGTTCAGTGGACACCGGACTTGAATTCCCCAGATTTTTATCTGTGAGGTATCTCAAGGATAATGTGTACCAGAACAATCCTCAGACAATTGGTGTTGAACTAAATGCAGCAATTACAGTAAAAATAAGAGAAATCCCAAAAGAGGCATGTGTTCGAGTGACACTTAAAAGCACTAGTGTTTCTGAATCTTTTTTATTTGAATTCTATTTGAATAAGAACTTAGGATGCGTAATTTTACGTGAAATCGATTTCCATTTAAAAATTTGCTGATCGATTCCTTGCTTCGTGGAAAGTATGTACGTGTTCGAGTGATTGACAATTTTGCACGACGTATGCAAGTTCGCCTCCAACGACGTGGAGGCCATTTGGAGCATATTTTGGAATGAACATGACTTGTACGCAAAGCAACCAAGATTAACTGAAACTTGAGGAATGATCGTGCAAAGGCTGGAGTTTGCGTCTAACAAGTGTCTTGAAATTTTATGGCCTTTGACAAGACTTAATAAAATTTATACAGGTTCTGTTTTTGTGGGGTCACCCTGAACACAAACTACAATAAACAACAAAACTATGGATTTATCAAAATGTTATCAAAGAAAACTGAAGTCCTTGCTCAGACGATCTGAAACCGTGTTAATAGTACAATCTGTCACTTTTTTGTATATTGCCACATGATTTACGAATATCTCATGCTCATGGTAGTTCGTCTGGCGCCCATATGCAAAGTTACTGCCTTAGGTGTTTGCCCATTTGTCGTTGCTTTTGAAAAGGTTAAAAAACCTTTGCACCATACATCAATCTGCGCTACAAGCCCAACAACGGACTGTAGATACAAACCACAGTGCTGTTCGTTTTGTCACTGATACTGGTTCGTAGACCACTCCTGCTTCTCATGTTCGTTTACAATCCAATAACTTTGAAAGTAGTATCCAGATTTTACTATGACGTAATGATGCGTTTCTTTGGTGACATAATGTACTTTGGGACAAGTGAATAATGCATTAATTTCAACTTTGCTGCAATCAGTATTTGTGGTTTGGGTGGACCTGCACTTTCGCAAACGACTGTATTTTAGCTCATTTGTGTCAAAGCGCAGCGGCAGACTGGATAAACTGACTTCGAGGGCCGGATCTGGCCCGCGGGTTGTAGTTAGATGGCCTTTCCTTTAGGCCCAGATTGACTGGTACGCTGCGCAATTTGTTAAATATCAATGAAAGGAGTGCCTGAGTCATCAGACAACGAAGACGGGCCACCGATGCTTGCTTTGCTCTTTTGAGTCAACGCCAACTCCGGACCTTCGCAAAACAATCGCGCGACTCCGGGGGACAAGGTCTCGCGAGGAGATTGAGAGCATATGAACTATTTGTTGACTACCATGTTTGTCATCTGTAGAGGTGGAAAGTTGATGGAACTCTCAAAAGCAGGGTTGCGGAGTCAAGGTAGAATTACCGACTCCTTGACATAGCGTGAATGAAGTTTGGGTGTCAGCAATTTTGTGGCAACTAGCAGTCAATGGAAATCGTGGTATACAGTAAGAATCCTCCGTTTCAATAAAAGTCTCAAAAGAAATTGTACCATTTTTTCGGATAAAAAAAATCCGACTCCTAGTGTTCTTACGGATCCAACTCCACCCAAGAACCATCGACTCCGCAACCCTGGTCAAAAGACTTCGAAAATTGTTTTATGAATGAATTACTTAAATGTGTTGCTTTGGCTGCAATACTCCGTTATATCGGATTCAAAGAAAGCTGATATTTTTTACCAGTTATGTTGATTTTGTACACAAAGTTTTGGCGAGGAGTCGGGTCACGAGCACCTCAGCGAGAAACCATTGGTCATGTGGTTGTGATTTGTAAACTGTTTTTAAGTGTGTCACAACGAACCAAGCGAAAACCGTTCTGGCGACTTTCATTACATATCTGTGATGCTGTTCATGACAACATCAGGACGTGAGGCTTCGGTCAGACGTGATGTCTTTTGTGCAGGTGGAAGATTTCAGGAGCTTGCTACTCCAGCCCGGCAACAAGCCCGTGGAAAAGGAAGCAATGATTGAAATTAAGAAGTTGCTTCTTAGAACAGACCCGTTCAAGCTCGCCAGACACATGACGTATGTCGATGGACAGGTGATGACCTATTGTCGTTCTTTTTGTATCTGGCGATGACGAACTTGTATGCAAGAGACATGTTCACTGTCATCAGACGTGGCAGAACAATTTAAACAACGTAAAACACGCGAACAATGCTTCGCTTTGTGACGTCACTGACACTTCTGTGCGTTTTCCTAAACAGGTCCTATTTGAATAAGAGCTACTTCGTAGGCGAAATATATACTCTTAGTGTCTGATTCTTAGCTGGGAAAGGATTCCTTGGATTGTTCGTGGATTGTTGCGTCACTGCACGTGGTGACGTAGGAGCCTCCGAGCGACTCTGTTTTCACCGATTATTCCTCGCAGGTGTGCAGAATACCAAACGGTGATTTGAAGGACATTTTTCTTCAAAAAGGAGCAGCGCTACGAAAGAACCTCCTTGAAAGGTAACTGCATCACGGTAGCAAAGGTTGACGTGGTGAGCAGGGAAAGTGCTGTCTGTAAACAATGCCTTCTCTGTCTGCAAACAATGCCTTCTTGAGCGGGAAACACCCACACCTTTGCGCGCACAGGCGCCGAGTTTGAAATTCCTACGGGCGTTCGAAATCCATGACGTCACAAAACATGACGTCTAAACCTGCTTGAATTGGTAAAATAACATCGGTTGAAATATCCCAAAGCGTCTCTCACACTACCTTCAGTTTTACAGGCGACTCACAATTATTCGATCATTCATAACTTTTTTTCAATACTTTTAGAACACATTTGCAACAGATTAAACTTAATCATGAGAAGTTGAAAACACACAGTTACTTGAAAGCATTTCTGCGAACTGCAGCCCTATCTAAACATCCAGCAACCATTCAACATTGAAGTTCGTCGGCCACAGTAGAATGAGTATTTGGTGAACAAGACATCCACCTACGTTCAGTCATGGCCGATTGAGATAATTTTAATGCGACGAATTGCACGAAAGACACGCTCTGCCTCACAGGTAGCACAGGGCAATGCGAAATACACGTGCACAGCAAACACGTTACCCTCGGAAATGAATTTGTTAAAGTTGGATTTTCCGTTAACAATTTCAAAATAGCGTTTGGAGTGGGATTGTTAATCGCTGCTTGCCAAATATTGCTGGATTTTGCTGCAACTATTGCTCGTTTACAACGTGTTTGTAAAAGTCACACACAGCTGCGATGGTGCTTCCCTCTGCAGTGCAACTTAGAACTGATTCAAGCTACGTTGAGATTTTTATTTCTTCCATTCCATGTTTATCTTGAAAAGTTGCACTACATTTCAGAATAATGTCTCAGTACTTGTTAACGAAGAACTGCTCAATCAAAATAATGGAAAATTGCGGGAGTGCGTCACGCGCCAGTTCTCGACGCTTGTATTTGCACGCTTCTAGTTGGTGACGGGTCAACCCGGCTAAAATATTGAGCTAAGACTTTGTTTACTTTGTACGAGCTTTTCACAGACATCATAAGCAAAGACATGGTTCGAAAAATGCAAAAATTATACGTTCTGTTTGCAAACCATGTAACTGTTCCCATTCTATCAAAGTAACGCCATGGCCACTGACAACACTGCAGCTGTTGGAAATTCACTGTTCCTTAGTGATATGCATCAAAGTCAATGATGTTAAATTTGTTTTAATTGGAACCACCCATATATTCCCTCACTGACAAACTTTTGTGTACAGCAGACCTTGCTCCGATTCTAGTGTCGCAATCGGATTTGAAAGGTGGTGTGAAAAGCTCGCATTTTCAATGAGATTTTTCTTTCTTTGTGTGAAAAGCAAAAGCTTCCAAATATAGTGGCTGATGTTGTAATAACTTCAAAAAACAGCATGCTTTGCACACAAACCGCATGAATTCATTCGTTGCACTTTTGTTCGATTCGCGCACAAAACCATGTTTATTACGATGCAATGCTCTTTATGGCGATACAACAGTGTTTAAGATTGCTTGATGGCAGCGTGCAGTCGATAAGCTGTGACGCGAGCGGTACAGTGGCTGCACATGTAACTTTTCGGTCTTTATGTTTATCTCTGACCTTTCAGTGGATTTTCGAGTTTACAAAGATCAACCTCACATTTTATTTCCCGCGTGATTAGCGAGATTCCGGAATAACAGCTCAGTTGGCGTCATCGGAACTCCGGAGTGTTATTTCTCAATGACTTCTTTGTTGTTAGTGGACCTGTTTGACTACCTTGGCAAGACGCCAATACTTGTGCAGTGCACTCACAAATGCCTTACTTTCCCAGACATCAGTGCTTGGCATTCTGGGTGGCAGTTTGCATCGTCCACGGATCCACGGAGACCGACGAACGAGCAGACTTGCTCAATGTTTTCATTCAGGTACCTGAGAACTTTTCCAGCTGGAGCGGTCGTGCTGAAGCATAGTTTTGTAGCGAGACGTCCAGTTAGTTATGTTCAAAGACAAACGCGTTGTGGGAGACCGGCGTACATCTATAGGCTGCCCACTTTTCCGCTATGTTGTAATATCTCTTTTAGTCATTGGCGAGTGGTTACTTTATGGATAATGCTACTTATACAAGTAAATAAGAAAAAATGGCGAGTTTACTAGAAAATCAAGCTGTTGTGGCGAACGCTGGCAGTGATAAAGGCGTGCATATAAAAATTACTATTTAATGTTGCACTGGTACAAAAGTGTCAGTGCACGCCTTGAGCTGATTTGAAGTTCGATCTTGTGTTTATACTTCAAAGTAGCGCGTGGTGGTTTCCTCGGTGATTTTATTGCATCGAGTGGTTTGACGCATTCCACTTGTTACGAACACATCGACATTTCTCGAAACGTCAACTCCGGCCGCTCGCGACGAAATGTCTTGTGCTTCACGTCGACCACGTGACAACTGACATGCAACATCACATGCAAACATCAGTTGGCCAGGAAAACTTGAGAAACACAAAGTTAATTGACGTACACCTTTGTTCTTGATGTTATTTTTTAACAGGTTGGACGCAAAGACAGGCACTGGCCGCCGATATTTGTAATGATTTTGATAAATTGCTCATTTAAACAAACCAGACGAAATTTTGGCTTCATTTTGAATGACCCACGTTTTTGCAGCAACTGGAAACGCCACAAGTTCCTTTGGAATCTTTCAAAACTAAATACAGTCGACCCCTCTTAAGGAAAGCACCTTCGCCCAACCTAGTTCGGATTTAATAAGTAGTGGTTGGAGCAACAAGCTGCGCACCTGCAGACCAGCAGGAAAGTAGCGAACCTGGATGGTAAAAATGCCATCAGTTATTTGATCATCTAGCGACTCAAAGCCTTTTGAGCTCTTGCCCTTTGTTTTAGTGATCTCTTCATTGTGCGATGTAGACAAAGAACAAAAACTCGGCCGCAAACTTGTGACCCAAGAATATGAAGGATCTGGACTAAAGATAAATTTCTGACGAAATGAGACAAAGCTGCGCAGAATGGCGGCACGTTCGAAAACAGTGCGTTACGTCAAAACAAACCTTTGTTGAATCACAAAAAAACAGAACACACACCGTAGAATCGAAAACGGATTCATCTAGCGTAGTCGTGATATATTAACCGGGGATTTTACACCGTAGTTTGTTTATTAATATCCCTACTTCATGTCATGTCAGGTTGCGAACGAGCTGGTACATAGCCTGGGCAACGTGTACGGTTTCTCATCGTTGATGCTCGGACTCACCTGTCCTCAGGTAAAGATCGGTTTCCGCGTTTGTTTGAGTTCTTTATTGTTTGGACACAGACAGGTTTGCTGCCGGATGCGTTAACGCAAGTTTTATTGGATTGTTTTTTTTTTCAATGTTAGTTTTATGTCTGTAGACATGGATGAGGAAAGGAAGAACCTGAACCGCGATCAAGCTGCTCATGTGCTTTAATGAAAATTATGGCTTCAATAAAAATTCCTTAAAGTAACTGACCAGACGATTCCGGCCTCAGATGAACGAAAACCGTCTTATTTGTTTCTAAAATTTGGTTGAAATGCGTGAGTTTCGCAGGTCCTGCAAAGTCAACCACATAAATCAGATTAAAAGTAGCGGAAATATTCAATTAAACTTCCTGCAGCTTCTAATCGTCGTGTGGTTGGTGCAGTACGCTGCAGACCAAGCATCGCTGGTGCGTTCCACAGTAACGGGTTGGGGAGGGGGGGAGTTTCTTACCTTCTGTGCTTTAGAAATCTGGTATGGCGCAGGCATGTTGTGTGAACTGCGCACGACCTATTTGTTGTGTAGTTGTCCTCGTTGACCGACATGTGGAGCTACCTTCAGCAGAAACACACAAACAACGCAGTCACCATGGAAAAGAAACTACGCCCTTTGATCCAGCTTCTCGATGAAGGCAGAGGCCAGATAAGTAAGTTGTGTGAACGCAGTACTTCGTCTGCAGATTTGTTGAACGCAGTACTTCCCTGCATATTTGTTGCTCTGAACGCGTGGTTTCTGTTCGCTTCGTGTGCATCCGAACCAGTCAGGATTCCAGATGGTTTTTAAGGTTTGGTACAACGACGATGTTCTGCTTGCCCCGACGTTTGAATAATAATTTGCTTGTTTTCTGAAAGGAGAATTCGCAAATTCACGACTTCTTCTTTGCAAGGCGAAGTCGCCTGAAACATGACTGGTTTAGATTAGAAACACTTTCCCCCCACCACCAAACATCACCGGCCAAGCAAACGTCCCTGTTGCGCGTTGGTCATGCACTAATAACACCAGGTGTTGCGATGGTGAACTTTTTAAATATCAACAAAACACTAGCTTCCTTTCAAAACCTCAAGATGCACTCAATACACATTCGAAGATGATTTAAAATATAAATCGCAGTCTTCAATCTTACAAACATCTTGCCTGCTCCTTTGCTGATCAGCGCCAGACACCGCGCCCTTCGACACTTTGCAATTCTTGCCACGCTTTCGGTTCGCAGTGATGTCAAGCCATTGTTTGTGATGTCATGCCATTGTTTCGCTGATTAGTGAGGTTTTGCAAAACACGACTGAAGGTCAATCAACAACCAAAACTGTTCAGCCGCAAAACAGGAAGGATTTTATCAATGAACGAAAGAACCTGCGCCAATGAGGGTGTGCTTGAAGAGGTAGAAGATATATTTGAAAATACACCTGTGGACTTTGTTTGTAGGTAATACTGTGTACATTGCAGTTTGTGGGAATCTGGGAACTAAATATTGCGGGTGGCATTGTTAAATGGCTCAAAATGTTACCGATATCTCGTACCTTTAATTATTATTTATTTGTTTGTTTGTGCAATGCAGAAACGAAATGCTTTGTAATCTTTGTTGTATCCTGTAAGTTTCTGCATCGATGGTTACTTGAACATTTGCATTGCCAGAGATCTGATATTCAAAGTTGTTTGCCGCGCCGGCGACACGAATAATGCCCTCCCCTCGCAGTTGGTGACGAGATGCTTTGTTCTGCCGCAGACCCCTCCTCGTCGTGCATCCCCCACATCGTGCCAATCATACGTCTCTATGAGAACCCGAGCCCCGAGATTTACCCCCTGCAGGGGGGTGAATCTCCCCCTCATATCCTCTCGGATGAAAGTACAAAACCTGAGAACGCGGATGGCGCGAGAATGACGACGCTGGTAAGTATTGGGGAGGTGCTGCATTCGTGAGAATTCAAAATCTGATATCGGCTGCTTTGCTTTCTTATGGTAAAGTGGAACATGCGTATGTATGGTTGGCTTGTCTAGATAAATAAAGACATCTTCAAAGACTTTTCTTGATCAGCACTCATCTTATGCAAGTGCATGTCTGCAAGACTACTACAAAAATGGGGAGGGGTATTTTTGTCTGCGGTGTAACGGCCTTGAAGATACTCCCACTAAGTGTCCTCATCTTTGGACCAGTCACTGTAGCACCCTATTCTGGTTTCTACTAAGATGAAGTCGGAGATAAAACCTAGTACTAAAAAAAATCCTGCCTCCAAAAAGTTGCGGCTAGTCCAGTGTTTCTCAACCTTTTTTGATGCATTCCTCCCTTTGTTCATTTTGGAACTTTTCATTCCCCCCCTGTTTGGATTCATAGGTTAGTATTAACTACAGTTGGAACAATGGTCTTTATTGACGACAATAACTTGATTAATAAAAGTGGAAAAAAAACTACTTGTTGTCAAATAATGGCACAAAAGTTTGTCAACAAAAACGTGTGATAGTTACAAATATCCCGTAAAGTAATATAAATAAGTGAAAGAGCCAATATCAACATAAAAAAGAAGTACAAGACTCACACTGATGAGGTAACTTAGCTCTCAGGTGGAAATTCCTCCCCTGAATTCATGAAATTCCTCCCCAGAGGAATCCCTCCCCGGTTGGGAACCACCGGGCTGGTTCCAACAAAACTTTGTATTTCTCTCGCGACGATAAATTCAAAGATAAATCCCGATAGAGCCGAAATTTGTCGGCAAGGGCCAGTTGATATGCAACCAGTCACAAAGTTATGGAAAGCAAGCTTTTATAAAAATGTCCGCACCAGGAGCAAATGGTTGCGAATGAATTCCTGGCAAATAAAGCAAAATTGATCAGAAACGAAAACATCTGATAAGCGGAAATAAAATTCGACTGCACGACCTGACAACGCGGCATCGCAACTCAAAAGCAAAGTGAACGCAGTGACCACGGGCTTCCTGCAGCTCACAGGCACTGCGCCAATCAACGGAATGTGCAACTGAGTCGGAGGAGAAGGAGGGATTGCTTGGATGCAACAGTAGCCTTGCCGTCCACTCTTCAAAGACATCCTGCTCATACTTTCACGATAAGGCTGAGGGAGGACGTTGTCACCCCCACACCCCGTGGTGATGCGATTCGTTGGAAATGCTGGTAGAAGCGGAAAGCAGCGAAAATGATTCCAGTTGTTGTCATCATTTCCAGTTTTCGTCATCAAAAATGATTCCAGTTGTCGTCATCATTCGCTCATTCCAGTTGTTGCATTCGTTAATCGATCTGGAGATGGACACGAATTCAGGAGCAAAGTGAAACAGTTCTTCTTTCAGCGCAGTCTCGGGATCCTCGTCCCGCAGCTAGTTTATAAGATGTCATCAAATGTGTTACTGTTCTGTGACAGAAAACTTTCCATGAACAGGTGGTAGTTGGGACACATACGTCATATCCTGGCCTGGCAAGTCGAGGGGTGTAATCGTCGAACTGTTGTTGGAGCAACTTGTGAAACGGTAAACATTCCCTCGGCAGAGGAAAGCTTGGATTCCACCTGTTGTCTTTCACTGCAGCATCATCAGTGATATGGACAACACCTCACACACTGATCCAAACCTACTGATGTCTTGAAGCTTTTTCCTTCCCGTCCTGTAGAAGTCCAATTCGATTAACAAATACTTGTTTCCGGGTCCCGGTATTTTATGACGATGGAGCTCGCAGAAAAAAGCCCTTCTTCCCCTTTATCTTGGTCCATTGTTATGTTGTTTGATCTTTGCGTAGCAGCGAGTCATCGTTCAGCAGTAGGATTAGCGTTCATTCAACTGAACCACGGTGGCAGTCCGATTCAACTCCCGTCTTTTTATCGCTGGAGCAAAGTCGTGGCATCTGCGCAGCGACCTCTACCGGGCAGTGAGCGTGGCTCCCATGGTCGGCGCGCCCACCTCCAACCTCTCATCTTCTGCATCGGGGGAGGGGGGGTCGCTGCGCAGAAGCCACGACTTTGCTCCAGCGATAAAAAGACGGGAGTTGAATCGGACTGCCTCCGTGGTTCGGTTGAATGAACACTAATCCCCTTACTTCGCCAGACCTCCAGTGTCATTGCAGATATCACTTGAGGGCGTGCAAGAACTGTCGGAGAAGTTCTTAGTTCGAAGCTGTTTTTGTCGTCACAGACCGACATTTCTTTGAAATGACTGAAAAAAATTCTAGTCATTTCCGTCAGGATGTCTGAAACTATAGACTAATGGACACTGTTATGATGAGTTTTAAAACAACTGTCAGACAAATGACCGAAATGTCTCAGCGAAAAAATAAAAACCAGTCTTGAAGACCTGAGCAAGTCAGCTTCAATCAACGAGCAAAGGGATGGCATTCCGCTTCTGATCGCTTTGATGCAAAAGGTGGACAAAAAACGTGAACCAGGAAAAGCTTTTTTGCATCGGTCCATTACATTTTTTCAATTTCGCGACTTCGCTTTCAGTCGATGAGTGATCTTTCCACCAACAAGCGCCATGCGAGTCGGTTTTCATTGCATTTTTTGTTTCCTTCCAAAATATGCTCCTGATGACGTCCGTTGCTTTGTATACGTCATTGGCTTGCTTTGTTTACGTCATTGGCTTGCGTCGAGAAAAAGTCTAGTGACCGGCATCGATTCCTCTCCGGGTATTCCCCGGATCTACCTGCAGCTTCTACGTGGTTTGGGGGCACGGTGAGGCACATGGTCGTTGAATTACCCCTCAAACATAAATCTGGGGAGGAGATAAACCCCGTGGATGCGTTGTCCAACCAGTGTCGCTATTTCTGCTGTTTTTAGGCCCAGATAAGCAGAGTCACGTGATGTGTGCCCGGCCTGGCCCCGTTATCCCTTGAACCACCCTTAGCGAAATTGTCCCCGAAAATTCACTTTCATTGCCATGTGCGAGTTCCTGGCAAAGTAGGCCTCGATGCAAAGTGTCTTTTCCTTGGTTAGTAATCAACTTCCGGGGAGGAATATTATTACAATCACTACTATGAGTTTACTTGTAGATTCTGAAAATCAAAGAAAATAATTAGAATTAAAACGTTCGTTAAAAATTTTTTCGTGCTCGTTTTTCTTCGAGTCATCCTTGGCCGTTTAAGGCATTGCTGGTAAATTAAGTGGTGAATGTTTGTCGTAAATGATAAGTTGCAACGTTCAATTCTGGCACTTCTCTATTGCCTGATGTCGTTATTGATGACTCCGCCGTTCCTTTCCGAAAATCTACGTCAACTTTAACATAAAAATTTGGATTTTTGGTTCGTAATCTTTGAATGGGCATTGCGATGCTTGATACGGTAAATTATGACGAAAACAATTCGTGACATAAATTGTCCAAAGCAAGGCCACAATCGACCCCGATATAACCCCAATGTTTGAACGGCCCGGTCCATCTGAACCATCAACCGTTAAGCTTCATCCATATCGATTTTGTTTTTAAAGCGAGGCAGTTACTCTAAAAGCAAATGTGATAAATATAAGAAAAGATTTCTTGTATTTGTGGTTGACAGCGCGACGACTGGTGGAGGCACCTCCCTCACCAGAGCTTCGACAGTTTGTTGGCGCAGTTGAGAGCATCAAGGATCATGCTTACGTCACTCGGCTCTCTTCGGATGAACGCGGAGGCTAAGCTGCACGGTTGGTTGACTGTGACGTATGTTAACGGAACATGATATTGAACATGAATGGACTCCTGAAAGTGTGGGGGGGCGGGTCCTCCGCTGAATATAAAGTTTGAAGTGACGTTGTCTTGTTTTTAAAAGCATCTCTGTAGTTTAAAATTTCCAAATATAATTTTTTTTCAAGGCGTGGAGTTAAAACCACTAAAGTTAGTGGCAGTTGTAGCGACATTGTGGATAGAGCTGTATCATGAATTGTCTATACAACATAAAACAAAAATGTAGGCGTCACGTGTTGCTATGCGACCACCTAGCAGGTGAACATTGGAGGGCTTGCCGCGAGATACGTCAACAATAGTGAGTCCACTGTGTGGTGATGACGTTTATGAAAATATGAAAACTGAATTCAAACTCTGAGGTGGTGCTTTTTAGTGAAGCAATAGTGATGCATCGATTGAACTTTAACCTCAGCATTGTGAGTTGTTATATAACAAGACTGTTGGCCGCGCACTTGCCACCTGCTTTGCCTCTTCTGTTCTAGGGACGGACCAACATTAAGCAACAGCATAAGCGCACTGAAAACAATGTGCAGTTCTACCTATGCCTTTACAGGCACCAAGACAATAATCCAAACGACAGTTGTATGGGTGTTAATACAGCGCTGCACAACAGAGAAGCTTTGTATCACTAGGCCACAATTGACAGTGCGCAAAAAGAACTAACAGTATACTAGCACCGCGAAAGAGATTGTCCCCTTAGCTCCAGGCACAAAGGCTGCGGTACCTTCTGGTAAGAACCGGTTTGGAGTCGAACTCCAAACCTACCAACGCCGAAGTGGACGCATGTGCAGGCTGATCTTGACAAGAATCCCAAAAGCAGCAATTCAAACATTGAAATACTCATAAAGCAAAGTACAGTTTATCGCATGCAACATTTAAATATACTGACTGACGCTAACGCAATCTAAGGGGTGCCGCAAGGGCCAGTCCTCGGCGCAACCCCACACCTTCTATCGTGTGTTTCTAGATTTCGAGCCTTCGCCTGAACTGATCGAGATTTTTTCCACCGAGTTCCACCTGCGTCTTTTGTGGGGTCACAAGGGGTTCAGTACCCCCCAGCTTGAAAGATTTGAGAAGTTCGACAAAGTGATAACGCTTATGGCCAAACGCCTAGGCATGTGATGGCCGCTCGCCGACGCTCAAAGGTAATGTTGTTGTTCAAAACTTTGCGAGACTTAAGTCTTTCGCATATTTGCGAAATGCCTTTGTGCTAACCAACAAATTTTATTGTATTGAGTTTGTGGATTTGTTCGGGAGGGGGGGCGTTATCGCGAGGCTTAGAGATCGATTCACGACCACTGAATGAATCATTGCAACGCGACTTGCGCAAAAGCATTAACCGGTCCTGGCAAGAAGCAGGATTCCAGCCTGGCGTCACTGAAATAGAAGTAAATGCGGGAATATGTATGATTTCCATGTGGCAGGTCAGACGAATGGCTGAAAGCCTCTGGAAGTTTTGCCTGAGCCGTAATTTTCTCATTTGCCATTTTTTGAAATAACACATTTTGTAAAATGCAGTGTCATTCCGTCGACATGTGATTTACAGGCTTTTCTATTAGGCCGATATTATATTCGAAAGAAACGAGTTGAGCCAGGGTGTGGACTGTTTTCATTACTTGCGTCAAGCTTAGACAATACATTAATCTTTTACTCTTCCCGACTATGTTGCTCTAAAAAAACCAGTGGTTCTTAACCTTTTTTTACCATACCCCCCTTAAGTCCTTGCCCTTTGTTTCAAGCACCCCCGGCATTAAATAAGCAAATTGGACAGAACAATTCCCGTTCAAAAACGTTTTTGACGTTGTAAAGCAGGTCTACCTTCTTACAAGGGTTCGCGCCTCCCTGGAAATTTATCGACGCCCTCCTGGGGAGGCTTGCCCCCCCCGGTTAAGAACCACTGCTATAAATAAATAAAAGCACCCCCCTCGCGTTGACCACTGCCCCCTGGCATCGGCGGCGGTCCCGAGACTTGGTCTCGATCTCAACACACAAGTCTTGGGGCCGTTTTTGCGAGTCTCAGGCCCCGAAGGACGCCGGTCTCGGCCCATTTGTCCTGAGGCACTCCAGCTGGCGTCAATGACGCCCGCACCACATTCGCCTTTGCTGACGTCATGGCACTCCCTTTGCAGATGTGCTTCGCATGGCCGGACTCTGTACGTCACCCGTCGTCATGGCAATCGCCGAGGACTTCGCCGGCCTTGTTTATTCTGCGTTTCTTTGATCCTGACTATCTTTTATAAAGATTTGTTCATTCGATGATATCACAACTTACAAATTTTCTGTGTGCAATTCTATCGTTCGTGAAAAAATTCGTCACTTTTTTGTAGTTTTTGCAAATTTATAGTGCTTTTTTAATCTGTTTTTAGTCGACAAAGGTAAGTTAGATTGCAAAGGATCTTTAAGCAGCTCAGTCCTCCGACAATAACTTACCAGCGACTGTAACTAAGTTTTTGTTTTTCTGTAATTTTCACCAAATGTAGTTAATGCTGTTTGATCAGAGTAATGTTAAAATTAAGCTCATCCCATGCGACAATGCAGAGTTTTACCGTCGCTTTGCTTCATGAATATACTGGAAACATTTAAAAACCGCCAGACGTTGACATAAGTGCACTGCATTTTCTAACGTCCCACTCTTGTCAAGTCTGACCTGAAATCGTGTCCAGCTCCTGAACTCTTTAGCGCCATCTAGCAATTGTTTCCTTACGTTGTTTGTCCACCAGGTGTGCATGTTCGCTTTACAAGTCGCACTTCGATCCTTCGCGCCATTTTCGTAATTTTGTGACGGATGGAAAGTTTTAATTTTTATGAACTGATATGTATTTTTGCAAATCAACCAGTCATCACGCACTTTAAGCAACTGAGCCAAGTGTAGTTTACGTTGGTTATATTCCGTAGATTTTATCGCGATTGTTTAGGAAATGAAATATTATTTTTTGACCGACCACAAGCGCCTGTAAACGAAAACTTCCCGCGGAACTGCGCTTCAGAAGCGACTGAACGCAGAAAGACCTTAAACCGCAGCTTCAATTTTGATTTTTACTACCTTTTATTGAAAACTCTTGTTGTCGCGCCGCACAACGGAATAAGGACGACGAGTTCGATGTTCAGTTGTTCCCTGTGTACTTGTGCCTTCGCGTCGCTTGTTTACGGCGGTACAGATCCCCATCGCTCCGTGCGCGTCCACGCTATTGACATAACTTGCACTTTCGTGTCAATCACGCCACGATTTGCTTCGTTTTCTACTTTTTAGACCCATGCCTCATCGCAATGCATGCGGGGGGGTAGGGCGTTACAAATCGCGTGTTTGGCAATTGATGACCAAACCCGCCTGCTGCTTGTGATGCTGTGACGTAGTGGGCGGTGATGTGCACGACCACACCGCTTCCGGTCTGCTGTACGTCACTTACCGGAAGCATTGGAATTCGTGGGAGAACATGCGCTTCCGTCTCCAACAGATCCGCTGTTGTTTGTTTCGTGGGGTTAAAGAAATAATCTGGAGGTCGATTTGGACAAAAATGTCTCCAGTGATTTATTCCTTGATTCTACATTCTTTCACGCATGAATGAACAACGTTCAGTCTAACGGGCCAGACGACCATTCACCTCCTGATACCGCATTTTGGGGGTCACGGAAGGGGGGTAGCAGGTTTTCGGCGTCTCGGAGTACTTTGTTACAATCCGCTGCCTCCGCACCAAGGCGTGACCGAGTGAGGCCAGCGACTGAAACACCCCTGCTGCTTTTCCATGAGCACCCCCAGCACAAGCCGCCCTCATCACACTATTGTGGGGTGTTCCGTGCTCAGCGATACCTTTTCAGTGAGGGGGCAAGTGCGCCTGGGCGACTCTCGCATAGCGACGTAAAATTAGTTCCAAAGTTTCATTGAATCCAGAGTTGAGGGGATATTGGCCGGGCCAGGACTCCTGTACAAACAAATACGTCATTTCCCGGCGGACCAGGTGCTTTCTTACGTCACGCATTGCCATTGCGCTCACACATGTGCAGGTACAACACACGTGTGCAGGTACATAACACGTGTGCAGGTACATAACACGTGTGCAGGTACATAACACGTGTGCAGGTACATAACACGTGTGCAGGTACATAACACGTTTGCAGGTACATAACACGTTTGCAGGTACATAACACGTTTGCAGGTACATAACACATGTGCAGGTACATAACACGTTTGCAGGTACATAACACGTGTGGAGGTACATAACACGTGTGCAGGTACATAACACGTTTGCAGGTACATAACACGTTTGCAGGTACATAACACGTTTGCAGGTACATAACACGTTTGCAGGTACATAACGCCACTCGCTGTAAGGCGCATTCACTTTTCTCGACACCTACTCTATTTTATTTGCTTACTCGCATTTTTTGATGTTTCCCGCACAGGTGCTGGACTGCACGTCACAGTTGTGACGTATTGCGGTCTAGTCATGCTTCATTGAATTCATATATGTGCATCATTTTAAATCGAGTTCCTGCATTGCCTGAAGTTTTGTGCACAAGCAACGTGGATGGCTTTATCGTGCTTTTGCGTTCATTCGCCAGACAGCGCATAACATGCAAACTAAGCAAAAAATAAATCTTGCAATGTCGGAGGAGAAAGTTGCTCGGTTTATTTCCAGGCAGATGTGTTGCAGTGTGCTCCTATGTGTTGTAGTGTGCTGCACGTTTTAGTTCAAACTCACGCTTTTGAAAAATGCTGCTGTCGTCATCAGATGAGCCAGCAGCGCCCATCCTGCAGGCCGGAGCTGACCAAACATTGATGCTGGGTTCTGAGAACTTGCCTGTCAATGGGCAGGGCGCAGCAATGAACGTTGAACGCGGTGGTCAGAGACCCACTGATACTGCTTTTAGATAAAGCGCCGCCCTGAACTGCTAAAAAGTGCTGACGTGGCAGAAGAGCTTCCCCAACTGCAGAAGCGGATTCAGGATTTTCTTTTTTAGGGCTAAAACAGTTCTTCGCGTATCACAGTTTAAATGTGCAATGAGGGACAGAGTCTTCGGGGTTAAAGCGGTATTGGGCCCTCATTTCCCGAACTTTGTTCCTGAATTTCTTCGGAGAGTGCCGAAGTTTCTGCACCAACCAATGTAATTCAATCTGCAATATCTTAATCTTTCAAAATTAGCACAATAATCTGCATTCACCGTGAGCGGGGGTGTGACTGGCTGCCCCGGGCATCCAAAGATTGAAATCGGACGAATTAGGTGAGAAAGATAAATTGTGACCAAGGGTAACTGATTTGGGTCCGTTCAAAACACCCGTTACGGAAGTTGCCTGTTATGAACGGGTCTTAACGAATGGGAACCAAGTGATTTGTTCATGTTCCAGTTCAGTGGTTCCCAAACTGGGGGTAAATTACCCCGTGGATAATATGCGATTCGTCGGGGGGTAATGGGGAATTGAAACCACAATGTTCTATATCATGAGCGATCACTGCGAAATATTAAGGGCAAAAATGCAATCGCTTATTACCCTCAATGATTTGGGTTACGGCTCGACCAAGATTGGACACCACTGTTCTAGTTGAATAAAAAGTTAGTCCTTCATCGGTTTTGCTAAACAATATGCTTGGCAATTTGTTTGTAGTTCAGTAAAAATAAGGGCAGCAATGCATCAAATTGCATGGTTGTACGATTTCAGATAGACAAAATATACAACCATGCAAGGGGGAGGCCTGGGCCCCGGGGGGCAGCACTTGGTAAAAATGAAATTTTGAAAGGAGTTCAAAATGTTTAACTCCCCTTCATTAGTTTCAAAAAACTTTTGTGGCGGCCAGAAGATGGCGCCACATGTAAATAAATGGTCACCGCTAGATGGTGCCCATGAGTAACAAGTCACTGTCATGGTCACCAGAAGCGAATTATCGTAATTCTCTTATCCCTATATAATGATAGTGCAACCTAGTAGTAGTAGAGTGAACTCAGTGAGGGAGCTCTATTGCTGCTGGTTGCTTT
>JGI24158J21664_10002818_pt1 | contig 21412 bp, 18 predicted proteins | sample Ectturendosymbi3_FD_21664 | JGI IMG/M metagenome (IMG submission 21664)
ATATCTGTATTCAAGTAACTTCACTCCACAGGTGTAATAAGCAAGGAATCAATCACAGATTTTTATCCCTTGCTTATTTCACCTGTGGAGTGAAGTTGCNCGAATCACGAANCTAACAGTTNCAACCATTTGGGTGCGTTTTACGTGACGTGAGGAAAGCATGCAAAGGTACAGGGGGATGAGTGAGCAATTGTAGAAGTAGAAAATATAAGGGGAAACAGGAGCATCAAAACAATATTACAGAAAAGTGACAAGCATATGAACGAAAATCAATAGGAAGTTTAGCAAGATAGTAGGGCGTTTTTATATTGTTTTTTAAATGAACAAAGCGAATGAGATTTCAATTTTTCAGGAATATCAGACCAAATTTTGGCAGCAATATTCTTTAAAGAAAGCTGACCCAGAGACGTTTTCTTTCTGGGTAAATGATATTTTTGCAAAGAAGCAAGCCTTGTTTGACATTTGTGGACAGATGCAATCTCAGAAAAGTAGTTATCAAAGTGATTAGGTAATTCACCATTATCAAAAGAGCACATGAATTTGGCAATTGATAATTTAAATAAGTCTGGTACAGTATGTTTACAATTTTTACTTAGAATAGAGTACAGTTGTTTTAGTTTTGTAATATTCAAGGGTTCTTACAGCTTTATTCTGCAATCTAATTAGAGGGAGTAAAGTAGTCTTATTGGCTCTTCCCTAGTTAAATATTGAATGAGTTATGTAGGAATGGAAAAGAGCAAAGTAAACAGATTTGAGCACTGAAATGTTGGTATAGTGTTTTATTTGAAACAACATTCCACATGATTTGGAGAGTTGTGTCACCAACGTTTCAATTCGAGGCTTCCATTTGAGTTTATGATCAAGTATAACGCCAAGATATTTTAGACTACTTTGTTTTGATATTTGGTGATGATTAATAGAAACAAAAATATATATATATATATATTCCTATATGTTTTTATCAATGCTTCATTCGTTTCGATATTAATGCAAATTAGACATCAAAAGAATGCGTGAAGAGTGTTTACAGTGAATGGTGCTCTACACATTCTATTAGTTGAGATTATGTGGTGTTTTCTTGACTTATATTTATGCGGAGTCAAACAGGAGTCGAATTGCTTGTGTCACGCTGATCCCGGATCTGGAGCGGATTCGGATTAAAGATTTGCAAAAAAAAATTGGATCCGGACTAAAAAAAGTCGGAATCCGTACACCTCTGCAAAGTAGCCTACGGTAGTACCTACGGGGGGCGGTGATTGAAACCGATCAGGCGTGTAATATAAGAGTTGTTTCATCATGACCAAAGCATCTGAATCAAGGCAGAGTTTTCTTGGAATATGAATAAATATATTCAGGGAAAAAACTAATCTTCATTCTTTATTAGAGTATTTGAAAATATCTTCAGCACAAAACTTTGAACACCATAAGAGCACGTCGTTCATTGCGGGTTACTTCCATATTGCATGAAGCAGGGCCGTAACCCGTTAAAATTCTAGGCGAGGGCAAAATGATTGTAACTTACTGTTTTACACAACTACTGTAAAACTTATTGACGTTTTCACAGTGTTTTTGAAAATATCGGGGGGGGGGAGATTGCCTGGTTGCCCTGCAACTGGTCGCGAGCCTGGCAAAAAAATGTACTGGGTACAAACGCTTTTCGCAGCTTAATGGTCATCAGGTGNAATTTAACTGTTTGAATTGTAACTGAACAATCATTCAAAGTAAATNCTGAACAACTGTTGTGCCTGCTTATGTTTTTGTCTATACTCTTCTTGCTGATNTATCTTTTGGATTGTCTCCCTTATTCTGNAACTGTTGTGCTATATTTGCTTAACACTCTCGTAACACTTTATTTATTTATTTTTTGCATGTACTTTTCATTTGATTATTTTTGGATGCCAAAAAAACGTTCAAATGGCAAGTGATAACTGCTGTGAAAACTATTCGGACTCCCATTCTGTATAATCGAACATATCTGTATGTATTGTTTTCATTTTCTTATCCTTAAAAAAAATTTGTAATTGCTATTTGTAATTAATTACAGGTATAAGAGTAACTGTAATTTGATTTTTCAGCATAGAATAATTGTAATTCAGTTGAAAACTTTGATGAAGCAATGGTAATCGAACCGAAATGATGTAATTGATCCAACTATGCATACAACCTCAGTAGCTTCAGCGTGAATGCACACAAAAATCTCCTGTTTATGCAGCTAGCCAGGTATTACATGCACTCCACGTACTACATGGAAGGCAACAAACGAACAAAGTCACATAGGATCCCACATGTGAGCCAAAAACATATTGCACCCTGGCGTATCAAACGTAGAAAAATGGCTCAGATTCTCAAGCATGATTGAAGAAGTCGTATCTACGCTAAGCCTTGAAATTTTCCAATTGAATGACGTATCAACAAAGAACCGCAAACTCTGGATCTGGGGGGGACGATCGCATCCCCTAAAACCTACGAAAGTAACTTTATACACCATGATTTTGTAAAATTCGGAAAACAACATTCGCGATACAAGGCCAAGGGTGTGCGCAAGGGGGGTTGGGGGTTACCCCTCTGTGTCAAGATGAAATTTGTTGTTGGAAACGTTTCGCTTTCATGTGAATTATCTTCACTTTCGTGGAGCTGTTTCATGTGGGCCGGCACAACTGTGTACGGAAAAAGTATTTAGTTTTACATGTGCATTGCTGCAGAAGTTGCATGGTTAGCACAGAATATTCGACATAACAGTACACGTGTGTGATTGCATCTGCAGTGGCGTTTAGGTGTCTCTAGTGAATAATAACGATAGTCCATATTTAATGATATTCACAAGCCTACTGTATGTTGGGTTTGATAGTGTAAATGATAACAACTTGATCTTCAAAACAACGAATAATCACAATGCAAAATCGACATTTATGTTGCCCTCTCTACTTTTTCCTTGGCCCCGCAGTGGTCCCCCCACTTTTTAAATTCTAGAATCGCCACTGTGCGCATGTTTAAGATTGTGTTCCGCGATAGTTCACTTTATCCGAAACAATTGTCTTTATTTTGTCTGCTATGGCTGATCAGTGCATGCGCTGATCGCATTGGCTACATTACCAATTTCTGTAGCATGATANAACTGTTGCACGAGCTCAAAAACAGCAGTTGTTAACACAGAATCATTCAGGCACTTGATAATGTNTCAGCAGGGAGGACTTCTATACATAACAAAAAATCGAAAGTTTTCTTGCGTGCTTCATGCGCATTCTCAATTCTTGTGCAGTTTAGCAAGATTCTATCTTGCAAACCGTGGTGTGTGCCAGGCCGCCAGCCAGTCCAGCCGCACACTTTCTATGCTCGACTCCTCGTATTCGACAAGACATGAGCTCAGCCTCATTTTGCAGTTGTAAATTGCTCTGCCGCAATGGTGAGTGCGTTTTATTCCCTGTTTTAATGTGCAGCCTGGTAGTTTTGCAGTCATGAACTGCTGTGTCGTAGCGTTGAGTTTACTTTCCTCCGATATCGCAACTTGGAGCGCTGATAGTTTATATTCAGAGCAATAACACATAAAATAAGGGGAGTGCGTGTAGACGAATATGCATATTGTGTTAACAAACTTCGCCAAACGTTGGTTTGGAAACATATGACGTCAAATTGTGACGTCACAAACAGCACACACCAAATGCAAATGATCACCATATGCCACTGAATGAAACCCCCGCCATGAAANTTTTCTGCGTACGCCATTTTGCTGTACTCTGTTTTGTCACAGCAGTGTCGTNAAGTATTTCACCTCTACAGTAGTAAACTCGTCATGAGACTTGACTAGCAAACATTGCTGAAATCAACGCCCCTAACCTTATGGCTGGATCAGCCCTGGTATGAACCCTGTCAAAGCCATAACAAAGCCGCCTACCTGCACGCTACTATCAAGCACGGCTGGTCGCCATATGCCGTAACTTCCCAATATTGTAGTTTTTCTTTCGCACATAACCACCGAGCTCATGTTTGTCTGTAGAATCACGTGACTGTCACCGACGCCCGAAACTAAAAGGGATTGTCCACTCATAAAGACTTGATTCAAAAACCAGCTGCACGCCCGAGATCTAGCGGTCGCACGCAGTTGCTCAGGAATAAACTTGTGGACTTAATTTTGTTTCCTCTCCTGGAAATCTTTTGCGTAAGCCACGATTCCCAAACTCCCAGCAACAGTTTCCACAAAAGCGTTTGACGAATCTCAGAAGCTTTCCCAGTGACAAGACTTCGGTACTACTTTTCGGTGAATAAATCAACTTCTACGCTGCACACTAAACAGGCTCGGCCTTGCGTTTCAGAATACCTGTGACTGTTGAAATATTGCTTTAACACAAAAACTTCAGGGGTATTGTTACGTCACCTCAACACAATGGTTTCGCAAAAGTCAATCGTGTATTATTACGACAGCAGAGGTACGATGCAAGCAGACAAAGTCATATAAAAAAGTGAGGTATGCAATGATGGTTACCTCCCCAAGCACGCAGCACGTGGGGGTAAGACGCGCACGAGGCAAAGAAGTAACTCGGCAGAAACGGGTCATGCTGATGCTGAGGAATTCGAGTCGACAGCTGAATGTTTCGTCTTCTTCGGTCAGATTGTTTGTCACGCGAAACTGTATTTTTCTTACGGCGCTCCGCGTCGATGAGGTATGCACGCGTGAGATATTTCAGAGAGCAGTAGCGACAGAATAACATCGAACAGCACGTAGAAGCCACCCTGCGACTGAAGAGGCCACGCGATCTACTTGAGGTATGACGTAACACTTGCCGATCGTCACGCGTGACGTCAAGGGGCGATCGCCACTGGCGTTTGCCGCGTCTCTCCAAACGGCCTTTGTATCGCACAAAAATACGCTGTGTTTGGAGAGAATATTTGAGGGGCGGGAGGGGGGCATTCACACAAACGAGAAAAACAATCCTTTAAACTCCCTGAGAACCAAGGCGAAGGAAAAATCAATAACAGGAGACATTTCTGGGCCCGAAACAGTGGATCACAAACGCTTTGACCAGTCAGGCCCGGGGCAGGAAAAAGAGCAACAACACATTGTGGCCGATTCCCGTAAAGCCCAATACGGTTCTGGCCTTTGACAAGGGGGGCCAGTGGGCCTTGCAGTCCAAGAAGACCGCTTTCCATAACACCCCAGTCCATATTTACTCTGTAGCAACAACAGCTTGTCAGAAACAGGCGTTTCACACTGATTCGTTCGGCAAATTTTATGTGGCAACGATACTAATGTTTTTTTTTCAGATTCAATATTTAATCTGCGGAAACATTTCTGATAAACAGGAATATCTACTTGGCTGGCAAAGCACTGCGCTTACATGCAGCCGCCTTACAACGTGTTTTGTCAGAAGAACAGAAGCTATTTCTAAAAAAAATCATGATTGCAATTTTAATCACTAGAAAACACCGTTTCGGTGTTTCATGAAACACTTGCGCTCTTTCAATATCGCCGCGGGGAAGCACCAGGAACGCGAGGTCAAAGGTCATGCTGATCCGAACAAAGATTTTTGCGCGCAGCTTCAGCGCGGACAGATATCTTATATAAGCGATACGTGTCTCAATGAAAAGTGACGAACAATCACAAACTTACGGCAATTGGTCTCTCCGACCACCCAACCCCTTACCCCTATAACCCATACCTCATCTCGGGGTATAATATAATATAGCGTCGCAAGAACAGGCGAGCCTCAACGAAATGGTAACTTGCAGGCGAACGTAGCTGAACTTCCGGGTGAAAAGTGTGCGGCGCGAAAGAGAAGATTGGGGGGTGGGCGTCGCGTTGAACTTGATTTTTGAGAAAACATTGGCGTGTTTAAAAACAACAAACAAAAAAACAGTACCTATGTACAAAATGCGGGTCGCGCAAGGAGGAACTGTAAAGACTTGCAAAAGGAACTTGATAGTACATGACGAGTAGCATGAGGGTGCACTTACTATGGTCGGCCTACGGGTTAAGGATTGAGGTAGGACTGAGCCAAGCAACACAGAGCAAACTATATCAGGGAGGAGGTATGACAAACAGTTAAAACGCGTCTTTCGTTAACTTTCCAAACACAGCAAGCAGCGGCCCAAGCGTCCAAAGCAGGCAGGCCTCGGAACGTCCCGGGCCCAAAACCGCGGCCCGGCCGGGGGTAACTGCGTAGCATGAAAAGGCCGTGATGTCACATCATTTGCCAAAGTACGTAGTCGTCGAACTGTATTTTGTCCCATGCGCCAACATCATGACGTTGTTTTTGGGTGGGGGGTTGGCACCCCCCCTGCGGCCCCGCAGCGAGACCCCTTAACGAGTTATTTTCCGGCGATTGCGTGAAAACAAAGGCGGGTGACGTCAGTAAAAAAAACAAACAGAAAAACACCAGGAACAATATTGAGGTCGCGGTCATGGGCAAAGTAAAAATAGCTCCGGCGCACACATCGTCTTTATCCACCGCCGCGAAAGGGCAACGCACGTTCTACCTACACACACACACGCGCACGCACGCACACACACACACTGCTACCTTCACAACGCTGTGCGACGAAATAAACGAGAGAAGCGCGCCTACGCGAGAGAACAAAGAAAAAACACGCGCCGTCCAATCGGGACAGGTCACGTGACGCAGCGTCGAACAGTCAGGACAGGTCACGTGACGCAGCGTTTGCAGAGCTTTATTTGAGGGGGTCGGTTTGGCGGCAGCAGGGGTGTTGTGCAGACAGGGCACCAGCAGGGTTTCATAAGCAGGCCAGGGAGGACCGGCTCTCCCCTGAATTCGATTGTGACGAATAATTGGAGGTGTCAGAGCAGGTGGCGGGCACCTTGTCTTGTGCGTTCGGCTGAGGCATGAGGCGTGGGAGACTTCGCACGATGTCGATGAGGAGAGAAGTGTCGCTGCCGGAAGAGAGGTACCCCTCATTTGATGCCACGTCATCATCATCATCGTCGTCGTCGTCGTCATCATCTGGAACAAAACGTCTTTTTTTCAATGCGCCACGAAGAATGCCGAATGCAGCGTTGAGTCTGTGTTCCGATATGGAATGCAGGATGTGCGTTCGAATCCCGCGTCTGACCCGGTGTTGCTTTGCTCACGCAGATTGTGTGTTTAATGTGTTACGGCGTTTCAAGATGCATCTAAGGAAGTAATTCCCAACCATTTTTCATGCATTCCTCCCTTTGCTCATTTTGGAACTTTTCATTCCCCCTGTTTGGGTTCGTAAGCTAGTATTAATTGCAGTTGGAACAATGGTCTTTATTGACGACAATAACTTGATTAAGAAAAGTGGAACAAAAACTACTTGTTGTCAAATAATGGCAGCAAAGCTTGTCAACAAAAACGTGTGATAGTCCACTAAAAAGTGATGCAAGTAATTCAAAGAGCCAATGTCAACTTAAAAAAGAAATGCAGCAATTGTGGAAACTCCTCCCCTGGACTCATGAAATTCCTCGCTGGGGAGAAATTCCTCGCCGGTTGGGAACCACTGATCTGAGGCGTCGGGCAGAAGTAACGAACGCCTGTTGTTTACGAAACTACTTGAACGCAATGTACCTTTGTGCATACCCATAGAAGACTGCTGGCGAAATGCACAGATACCAAGATCAGGTCAATCGCATCGAGGAAACTTACTTCAACTGGGGGGTTAAACGTCAAAACGAAAGAAACTACCACCAGAAGAAAGATTTCTATAAACTGATCGAAATACAGTAATACGAAACAACTAAACACACGGTCCCGCTGTATCTAGCTTGGGAAGCTTCAAACAATTTTAACATGTGGCGTAGTCATCAAGCCAGTGGCACAACTGAAGTTTTGGCTGGGATCGAACCAACGACCTTAAGCACCGGAGGTACCAAGTTCATGAAGCATTTCAACCATGGGCGCAAAACAAAATATATGAGAGGGACAAGCCTCACTGTCTCCAGGCGACGTCACGGGTGCGGTGTTCGTCACTTCCTCTATGTCGTCATCAAGGTCCAAACCGAGTAGATGCTGGCCTATGAAACCAAGGTCGAGATGTGGGTGTCAGTTGGGTGGACAGTACAGGGGTGTCAAGCTAGGGGGCTTCCGCGACCCCGCATAAACTAAGGTGCACATGCGAGATAGCACCAGACCATTAGCGCAGTGAAATATCATTCTCCGCACCTGCAACATTCCATATTTAAATATCGAATATATATATCGCATGACCTTTCACCGCTTGCAACGCTTCACTGGTTGTGTCTTCATGGTTGCATGCGCACGAACACAAACATTTGCTCAGCGTAAAATTTTCTCAGAGGGAGTACTGGGCCTGCCAATGTACTAAGTGCGCGCGCTGCTTTTGCAACAAACCAGAAGCGTTGCTGATAGCAACGTATTAGAAGCTTTTTACGAAGCAATAAATGACCAGCATTTTGCAGGGGAGGCAATAAACCAGAGGTCGCAATGCGCGGCGAGGTCAAAGGTCATGGCTTGACCTCGATCGACGATGTGAAAACAAAACAAGAAAGAATAGAAAACATCAAAAAAACAGCATCTCACATCCTCCCTCACCCTGATGGCTGCTTCCGCTACTTTGCTGAGCATTGAATATCTTGCTGTGCTGGGGGATGGGCACTGACAGGATGGGGGTGTTCTGAAGAAAAAAACGATTCGTTGCTGACGAAAGCTAAGTTAATCAAACAATAGAGCAAAATGACGTAACAGCCACGCCTACCTCCGAACGTGACGTCACACTGGCCTTCCGGTAAGCGACTTTGGCGCCGGCGCGCGGTTCTTTGTTGAATAAGATCTGCAGGACGTTCAGTCCCCCCTGGTGTTGGTTGCCCCCGACTCTGGCCCTGCCGTTGAACAAATCGTTTACGTTTGACACTTAAAATCTTGTTAATGGTGAAAATAAAAGTCAGTTTCAAAACGAAGTCGATATCAAAACAAGGCCTTCTAGTTAAAGCTGTCCGAAAATCTACATTGTCTTGCAGAAATTTATCTTGTAAAACATGTAAAATGTAGGCACCATTTCATAATTAGCGTGAGGCAATCAAACGTGGTCCATCCTGTAGGACAAACAAAGCGAACCCGCCAACTGGGAGGATTTCGATGCTTACGCTTTCGCCGACGACGTTGAATGACGTTGCTGCCGCCGAACATTTGGGAGTGTATGGAAAACGTTTTGGTTGCTGTGGAAACCGTTCTGGTTGATGTGGAAACCGTTCTGGTTGATGTGGAAACCGTTCTGGTTGATGTGGAAACCGTTCTGGTTGTTATGGAAGCCGTTCTTGGTTTTATGAAAACCATTCCGCTGCAAACACGCAAAACAACTCTGGCTGCTAAAATCCACGATCGAGCGATCAGACAGAAAGACAGAAGGTTTTGTTCAGCGAGCCATGCAAGAGATGTTAAGTCATAGCTGTGACCACATTGTCCAGTGCGTAATTACTTCACTGAGTTTTACTATCGACCTGCAGCTGGAGGATGCTATCGGTTTGCAGGTGCGTTTCACATGAGTAGTTAGTGCGTTCCCAACAATTGCAATTGTGCGCTAATCTTATTGTTAATTGTTTGTCGCACGCCGGGTTAACTGACAGTGGGGTCTGTTTGCTCAGTTTAGCCCCCCTTGGTAGAATGCTCAGCTTGTTTCTGTTGTGTTTCAGAAAGCGTAGTCGACGATCAATCGCTGTTGAGTTTTGCTGCTTGTATTGTGACAAGCGTTCCGTAACAGCGCAATTATTGGAATAAAGCTGCAGTTCTGTTGATGTGTGGATTGTGGAGTGCCAGAACAGGCGGAAGATCGCTGGGCGCGCATTGATAACAACTCTGTGTGCTGTGCTTTAATAGCAAGTAAAATAAGGCTGGCGCTGCATCAACAAATACCAATAACCTGAAAGACAACGCAGTAGACCGATTGAGCTTTTGACAAAAAAAACAACCCAGCCAGCAATCACTGCCTGAACATTAAGCGGCATTTTGTCGCCTCTGGTGAAGACAGCATAGCGACCACCGCAGTTACCAGCTAGCTCAAATCGACTTACTGTTGGTCTCTCCTGCTTCATCGGGCCATCGCGGTCCTTGTCCACGGCCGGCCCTCCGTTCATGGTCAGACGTTGCAGTTCGTATGCCTGCACACCAGGGGGCGCCATGCAAATGCCGGAGTCACTGTTGGTCCCAGCCGGCCTGAACAACAGAAGGTATGTGCTCTGGCAACACGCTTTGTAACACAGGGGGTGTGCTTGGGTTACGCGCTTTGCAACATTGCGCAACAGTTTTTGGGGCGTTGACTCAATTCTTGCGCAAAAAACTATTTCGAAAATGAAACCATAAAAAACAGATTGCGAAACCTCCAGACATCCACGCGACAGTAAATTACCTGATGTGAGAATGGCCCTTGCACTGCTTCAATGTATTGCTGGGGCTCGCGCAGCAAGGACATTTTATCTTGTCCAGAACTTTGTCCCTGCAGCAAAGAAACAATAAATTGGTAACCTTTGTTGGCGCATTTAACACATCTCTGAACCCTGAATTAATATTCCCGCCAATACAAAATCAACAGATGTTTAAAGTGCACCTTATGCCTCATGCATACGTTTTTTGTCGCAGGGGTGGATATCGACGAAACATCCTGACGTGAACTTCACGTTGTCAACAGTTACAGTCGCAATCCGTTTGCAGAAGACCAAACGAAACTGTTTCACGTAAAAGCCACACACATGTCGTGTGTGTATGTGCAAGAGCTTCACAAACGGTTGATAATGATGAATTACTGCTAGCAGCAAAGACCATCACAGCTAATACAGTGGCAACAAATCTCTGACACACGGCAATACAAATCACCGCTTTCCCATGTCGGTGTCCCAGGAACTTCGAACCTGGTGGATTGCGTGTCCGACCTTGAAGGATCCGACAGATGTCAATCGGAAAGTGCAGGCGCTTAAAGTTAAGCGTTGACAGCGGCAAATACATGTGTGGTGGTTTTCATTGATTTCTATTTTGCCGAAACGATACTAATTTTGCCCTGGTTGCCAAACACTTGTAGCCATGTTTACATATTCAACGTCGTCTTTCTGTTTGGGACGTCCCAGTGTTTCAGCATGCAGAACTTTTCAAAGCTGTACTGGTGTGAAACGTGTAAAAAACGAGTCAACGGTTCAATAACTAAACGCTACTAGTCCAATGAGGACGAAGGGTTAGATGGCAAATTTAACGTCGTGCTTCATTGCTGCGGCCACAACATCCTCCTGTTCTGATAAAAAATTTTCTTTCGACGCAAAGCTCGTGGATACAATCCACAAGCATTTAAACAGTAGTGACGTGTCCGTCAATGTTTCAATCTTACCCTCATGTCCAGGTCCGCAACCAGCGGATCGGATTCTCGGTGGGAGGGCAAAATGATTGCAACTTGTCGTTCAACGCAGCACAACAACTAAAAACGTTGTTGGCGCTTTTCAAAAATTGAAAATTTTGGGGCGCGTCAATTGCCCGGTTGCCCCCCACTGGTTGCGGGCCCGCCCGGGTCCAGGTCAAACATCAAAACGACTGGAATGAACACGAATTCGGTTTATACGAAGGGGGGGAGTGATTTTTTAATCACAAGCAAAGCTCCGGCGGTTTTAATGAAAAGCGCGAGACACGATTCGACAACGACCCACCTTTTCCTCGAACAGCAACAACAGAAGAGCACAAGGAAGCCCATGCAGATGAAGGCCAGGACTATCCCGAAGCCGATGCCGACCGCTCGTGGGTTCACAGGGGGTTTACTCATGGCGGTCGTGGTCGTTGTTGCTGGGGAAGGAAACTTTGTTAGGGGCTCGCTGGAACAGTGGTTCTTAACCGGGGGGGGGGCAAACCTCCCCAGGGAGGGCGTCAATAAATTTCCGGGGGGGGGCGTGAACCCTTAGGCGCTCTAACATGGGAAGTTTTTGAACGGGAAGTGTTCGGCCCAATTTATTTACTTATTTAAAGTCAGGGGGCTTGAAACAAAGGACAGTTACTTGAGGGAGGCGCAGGAGAGAAAAGGTTTAAGAACCACTGGTTTGAAGCAACGTAGTTGGGAAGAGTAAAAGATTAATGTATCGTCTAAGCTTGACGCAAGTAATGAAAGCAGTCCACATTTGCTTTTACAGCCTGTTTAAAGTCATGGGGCTTGAAACAAAGTACATTTACTTGAGGTAGGCGTCGTAGAAAAAAGGTCAAGAACCACTGGGCTCGAACGACACTTAGTCAAACGGCGTGATGCTCTTCGGGCCGCACAAACTGACGTTCTGGAACGCTCCAGGGCACGTATCACTGATCAGGCGCATGACGTATGATGTGTTTAAATACGTAGGAAGTTGGAAGCTGTTGAAGCGACATTAGAAAACCCTGTTGCAAAACCCTCCCCACCACGGCTGTGAACGCAGCTGTTTGCATCAGCTCCAGAACTCAGGTCTTGTAAACACATCGGTTATCAAGAAAAGAACTGTATGTTCCGATGGCAGTGCATGTACATGTTTTATTTGCGTTTGGTTTCAGTCACTGAAAGACCAAAGCTAAAAACGACTTCTTAAGATGCACTTTAGCCAGTTTTTTTCCGGGTGCGGAAAAAACACTGAAGAAACTTGATTCGAGCCCCATGCATTTCCATCATTTACAAAAACGAAAGGTCACAGAAAACAGCTATTCACAGAAATATCAAACAACGCTACAAAAATCACAGTTTAACGAAGAAGCGACACGATGGCTGCAGAGACTGCTGGTTCAGCGTCAAAACTGCTTGAGAACAGTCCCAAGGTTACGAGTTCGAAACTTGACTAGACCGGCACCCAGTTCAGGCGTGGGACATGGGTGTGCGTCTCTTACTGGATAGTGTCAGACTGGGCGGGGGACATCCGGCGCTGATCTTGGCCTTCCGCACGTCAACGGCCTTCTTCGCTGCGGCATAAGGCCCAGGGCCCGAATCTGTGGCCGCTGCGACCCGGGCCCGACAGATAGCGACGGATTCCAAGCAGTCGAAGGCGACTGAACGGCCCTGACCTGCAAGAGGAGCAGTGCAGAGAACGAAAGTGAAACATCATGTTAAAAAAAACAACAATAAATATTTGCAGCAGCAAAGGCCGGTCCAGTTTACGGGCCCGCCCGTTTCAATTAAAAACCTTTGTTTCTCGTTTACTTTGCGGTTTCTACCTACTTCTCAATCAGATAAACTGTGTCGTTAGCAACCATCCGTGCTACGTATGATGACATGGCAACCGCGCTGACATGACTACGAGCTTTGAAAAGATAATAAATTTTTTTGAAAAAAAATATAAACAGTTCTGGCAAATTTTTGTGCGAGCATCAACTTAGACACAAAACCATCCATGAAAACTTGCTTGGGATCCGACAACTGAGCCGGGGGAGACAGTAAGGCCGTTGCCAAGGTACGGTTTACGGGTCAATGCTGTAAATGATTGCGGCACAAATTCTAGAACGCTCTCAGCCATTAAAAGTTAACAGTGTTATCACGAAGGTTTGTGCGTGGCGCATCTAAACTTTAACCTAAATGTTCACTTCAAGGCCACAATGGCCCAGGACCCATGCTCGGACAATAAGCCCGTGCAATGAGGCCTGCCTGGTCAACAGCAACAATCAGCACAAATTACTGAAATAACAGAATCAAATAAGCAGGGCTCTTCGGGCCAGACTCCAAGTTAGATACAAAGCACTATCATCAGCACGATGATCATAAGATCGATGAGAAACAGACTTTTTTGCTCTAGACCAGGGGTCTCCAAGCTTTTTTGTCCGATGGCCACATAAGTTATTGCACAACAGCTCTAGGGCCGGACATCTCACGTAATGTGAATTGTTTCGGGATAAGTTGCATTCTACCAAACCAATCAATTTTTCGTAAATATATTAGTTTTTCCTCATTCACAAAATGCCTTCGCGGGCCGGATCTGGCCCACGGGCCGTAGTTTGGAGACCCTGTTCTAGACAATAATAGACGAGGTCCACCGTTGGCCCCGTGTTATTGTCCATGGCGCGACACTGCAAGGATTTCAAGTTTTCCTCTGATGCAATGACTGGACCTCGTCGTCATTCCGATAATTTCAAAGACGCAGTTTCAACAACACAGCCGCATATTATCACAGCCAGAAACCCCCCACTCCCCTCCCTTACGTACCCGACGTCCTCCTCGTCTGCGTCACCAACCCGAAAGCGTTTCTTCGCGAACACCGGCACTCGACGCTGTATGACGTCACAATGCCGCCGGGCGACGCAGGAGGGCGCCACCGCACCACCAAGCGGCCTCTGGACGCCTCTGCGGTAACGTAAGTGGGAACGGAAGGAACTGGAGGAGTAAAAACAAAGCGTGAGGAGGATATTTTGGTCTCCAGGCTGTGGGAGGCAGTCAACATAAGCGCGCGTCGTATCTGGTCTGATAAAACGATTTCGCCGAAACAAACACCAGCGTGGCTCCGGAGCCATTTGTTCGAATTGCTCTTCGGGGAGCGCAGTGCGTGTACGGCAGGGGGCGCGGAAACGGAGCCGAAATGTTTTGGATGGCTGGAGCCTGACATTTGGGCTCCGCTTCCACAGGGATAGTTTTTGAGGCAAGCGAGTTGCACAAACAGCACAATGTTTTTCTCTGATTTTTTTTTTTTTAATCAAATTGTTCTGGAGCCCGGAAATTTGAGCACCAGCCCCACAGCCCCCGCTATACCGGCAGTTATTCTTCAAGACAGTCGGGACCAGAACCCCGGACCTGTACATCCGGCAACACTCACCGGTCGCAGCGGTCTTGGCGCTCACTGAGCGAAGGCTGAACGACGATGCGTCGCGCCCGGCGACCCTGTTCCGATAAATCACTTGCACCGCCACTTCGTACTCTGTCCATGCAGTCAAGTTGGGTATTGTGACGTAAGTGAAGTTGCTGAGTGGGAGGAAAGGTTTACGTCATAGGAAACGGTTGGAGCGAAATGCGTTTGTTCTTGCGTTGTTGTTCAGCTAACGCTACTCGGCGATCATTCTGCTGAGTGTTCTTGTTTACGGCGTCGTGGAATTATTTGATTGGGCGTTCACGTTCATACGTCGCAATGGGAGGCAATTAAAATGCGGAAGATTAGACAGCGGGAGGTCGTAACCTCAAGGAAGGAGGAGCAACGGGCGAACATACGTAAGAGTCTTTGTGTCGCAACAATAAATGAACACGAAGCATGTGTAAGCTCGTGTTGGTGGCCACCAGTGCTCCCTCTAAGAAAATTTACACTGAGAAAATGTTTGTTTTAGTGCGCATGCGCAACCGTGTTTTAGTGCGCATGCGCATGTGTTTCAGTGCGCATGCGCAACGGTGTACACACATGACTGGTGAAGTGCTTCAAGTGTTGCAACGGCTGTTTATACGATGATATTGAATGCGGAATGCTACAAGTGCGCCAGAATGAGATTTCGCTGCGTTAACGGTCTGTTGGTACTGCGCACCTTAGAGCAGGGGTTCCCAACCTGGGGTGCATGTACCCCTAGGGGTGCGTTTTCTCATCTGAAGGAGTACATTTAAGGTTAGCAATAGAAGGGAAACATATATTTATATATTATTTATCTCCAAGTAATTAAACATATATCAGCGAATATTATTTTCAAAAAGCATTATATGCATATTGTTTAATACATCTACGATAAAATATTTTGTCATAGGGGTACATGGCCAGATAAAGTATGGTAACACCTGCCTCAAAGGGAGCATTGGTGGCCACAGCAATCACATTTTATTCCGAGCTGCTGAGTACCTGTCCAAGGTGGGTGCGTCCGGACCCACGCCCTCCCGCACGGTGGCGTACCACACTCTGTAGCACTCGATGGGTTGGTCAGGGAGCCATACTGGGGTGTAGCTCCACCTCACCAGCAGTTCTGACGAACTGAGGGGAACCACCGAAGTTATGACCGGCGCGTCACCGTCGTATGACGCTGCAAACGCATAATAACCAATCACTGCTGAGAACGTCATGTCGTTTTGAAAAATAGCAGCTCTTAAATATTTTGAATGTTAGCGAACAATGATTCTCTGGTTCACTTCAAGGTCTAACTAACTCTTTGTCAAGATGTAAATAAATAGGATCCGTTTCTGAAGGAATGTCAAAATCGAATGCAATTCCATATCATCAACAACCAACTGATTACTTATCCACTGTTCGGGTTGTTTGTTCCGCTTTTACACTCAGTCTGTCGTACGTCTTGTGTTTTTCTCGTTTTTTGTGAGTATGTGTTTTTCTCGTTTTTTGTGAGTATGTGTTTTTCCTTTTACTTTTCTTTGCAATCGTCATAATCTTCGATTGCCTTTCTGTTTGTTCCTTTTTAGGTTTGGATGACTTGTAGACCTCGCAGTCAATTCGCCAATCCTCTTTTTGTTGAACAACGACTTGTATCATCAACCCCGCGAAAAATACAATTGATTTGTTGGTTGTCCACTTTCCACCGCCCCCTCCATCAGACAAACATCAACAGGCACGTCAACACTCGTCACAACGATAATATAATTATTCTGTTGATGAATCCGTGGATTAATATAAGGCCTGAAAGCACTGCCAAAAACCGTGACGATGAAGTGCCAGCAGCAGCAATGAGCAACTTGGTGCACAGACTGGCTGAGGTTGGATGCGAACAACGGAACAGGAGGCCTCGCTGCGGCCGAACAACATCGTCGTGGGTGGCCCTGGCTGGCCGGATTAGTGTGGCCAACGGAGCGGAAATGACCGGGTATGAGTCGTGTCTACCCGAGCTTTACACTCGCCTCGCTTTCATGAACTCGCGTGAGGTCACAATACAAAAAAAGCGAACTCGAAATGATGAGTTCGAGTTTGGTCGATGCAAGTGATTGACATTATGAAGCTCGCAGAAACAATAGGTTTGTATTGAAACTTGCGCTGCGTAAATAGTAAATGACTTCATCCGTTCATCGATTGATGAATCTTGCAAATGTCACCGAACCATCCAAACATCGCGCGACAGGATCGCAGCGCGCTTTTGCGGTCGTTCTATCGATTTCTATCGCTTCACTGAAATGTCAAGGGCCGCTGGCATGGCATCGGAACTGGCAGCAATGTCAGAGAACGGCAGGTTGGTTTTAATTGCATTTGCAGAGGGCAAAACTCACGCACCGTCACCCCTGACAAACCTGGATCGCTCGCACACATTTCTGCACAAGAGCAACGAATCGGAACTCGTTGTGTTTATCACGTATTCCACACTTCTTTTGAAACCAACCGGCACATAAATTCAGTTAAGCCCTAATGGTTCCAACAGATTGAACGCCAATTGGCATCACGTTTTAAACGTACTCCTGCAGTGCGAACATTCCTGCTATACCAGGAAAACATCGAAGTTGCATTAATCAGACTGCTATTAGCGGGGACAGAAGAAATTCCGAACACAGAAAAACTCACCTCCGGCCAGGAAAGCTGTTGACGCGTTCAGACACGTGGTGGCGTTGTTGAAGACCACTGTCAACCGGATGATGAAGGTGGAGGAGAGATCTGGAAAATTAAGGGGGTGTCTTGTAGCGTCACAAAAAAGATCTCTCGAAGGTCCACAATCAAATGCACTTGGTCGTTGGTGATGGTGCCACTGTAGTGGCGGTTTAAGCTGTTCTTTTTCGCTGAGACGTTTCGGTCATTCGTCTCACAGTTGTATTAAAACTCGCAGTAACAGTAGTCGATATTTTCAGACATTCTGACCGAAATGACTTAATTTTTTTCGGTCATTACAAAAACATTCGGTCTAAAACCGAAAAAAAACAGTATTCAAAACCGCAGTAAAATTTGTTAACACAGAATATGAAAGACAGCGCGGATGCTGCGGTCTAAAACTGCAGCTGCCAGCGAAGTCAGATGCGAGAAGGAAGCTTTAGCGGAAGATGGTAGTTACCCAACAAGGTGGTGTTGTACTGTCTGGCTGCGGCACTGATGCTTTCAGCAAGGATCACATTGTCTGTGCCAGGTTTGCGAACTTCGAGCAGGAAACTTCCGACTGGTACTGTCGCCGAGATGTCCCAGCTTATTGTGAGGAGGTTGTGCACGAGACCGAACGCTGTGGCACTGACTGTGAAGTTCTGAGATTCTAGAAACACAGACAGAGAAACTCATTCACTTTTTTTCTATTTTATTCATTTTCAAACCGCTTCACCTTTGGGTAAGTCGTGGGAGCAGCAAGCGCCAGGAGGACCCGAAATACCCCACGGTCTACAGCAACCTTCGGATAGTTGTGCCGGACCCAACACACCACAAATATTTCGGTATCATTACCTCTGAAACGGAATCTCAAAATTGTCCAGCGGCTTCTCAAAATACACTAGAAACAAGTTTTACGACTACCTCGGTATTCAGATTAAACAGCTGCGGTCTCTCAAAATACGTTTACGGTCAGCAGCAGGGTCGAACCTTGGAAAAAAATTGAGTGCGTAGTCGAGTTAACTACTTATTACGGGTCATCTGATTGCAGCGAGTCCGAAACGAAACACACAACTCTCGCCGTTACGTCACACACAGCTCGCACCGTTGCGTCACGGTCGCAATAAACTCACCGGCGCTGCAGGACCTGTTGCTTGGCAACGCGCGGGTCACTCCGAACGCGAAATCGAAGCTTTCGCGGCGCTCGGACAGACCGGAGCGGGTTGCCGGGGCGATCGAGAAGGCGTACTCGGTATCCGGCCTCAACCCGGTCAGCAACCCGTATTGCTTGTCACTCGACGACGAGTCGCCAACTCGCACTTCGACGAAGTGATTCAACTTATAATCGCCACCCTCCAAAGCACCGTAGTTTATCTGCAGGACGCAATAGTTCAGCGATGGGCCGGAAGCCGATGGCGGCCACTGGAACCGGGACAACCCGTCGACATTTTACTCGGTCCTATTGGGGCCAGCAAGGCCCATGGTACGAAAACCTATTTCAGACTTGGACCATAACCGGGCACACTGTATGTGGAAAGAGAGACTGAGCAATACGTGCTGGGCGGCAAGAAAGTTTGACAAATATCTTAGAAATGTATCTCCTGTTGTTTGAGTGGGATGAGACCCTAAGAATGCTGGGAACATACGAAGTTCTGATTGTTTAAGAACAGGGGTTCCCTAACTGGGGTACATTTGCCAATCTGAAGGGGTACGTACATTTAAGGTTAGCAATAGAAAGGAACAAGTATGATTATTTATCAGTGAATATCATTTTCAAAATCCCTTATATGCGTATTGGTAAATATATTTTTGTTATTTTCTTCAGCCTTTTCGTCATAAGAAATTTTTAGGGGTACATGCTCATCTATAAAAATGCTGAAGGGGTACATTGCCAGAGTAAGTTTGGGAACACCTGTTTAAGAGTATCATGACAATGAACGAAATCGCGATTAACGATAAATGAATTTAACAATATTTTGGAACCAGGACCGACCCACATGATACGCCGACCTATCTCACGTCTTGGACTTCAACACGAAGTGTTGTTATTTTAAAAAACGACTTAACACTAAGCAAGCATTCGAACAGGAGGGGGGTGGTATCCACAGAACGGATTAAGTTCGATTAACTTTTCACAAGTGCGCGCTTTGTGACATCACATACCACCGTAAGAATTTTATTTCTTCATGTCTTGATTCAGAATAACGCTTTCGCGAGGCATGCGTCTGCAAGTGCAACTTGCAGTGGTCCAATCAAAATAATCAAAATCTAAATTAAACCTTGCAATTCCCGCACAAGCCAGGCATGTTCACAAACCCCATGAAATTAACCCTAACGCAGCATAAAAAAGCGAAATCAGACAGAGTCGTAGCCAGACGTGGAAATGGCCCTCTCCAAATCTCCAGCATATCTTGTCGTTTTGTCCTTCGAGAGGCGGTGTCCCAAACCAAATATTGTTGCTCGCCTTAACTTTTTCACAAGTCTTGGGCTTGGCTGCGCTACTTAAGTCAGACACCGTTAATTTTAATGCACCGCATTGCCAGGCACAGAGTCATTCTGAAGCTTTAAGCATTCCAGCCACACAGAGATGCGATCACCTTGTAGTAGATCACTTCGCCGCATGCCTCACTCGGCGACAACGGTGGCCACGACAACAACAGCTGGTTCGAGCCAAGGGCCTCCGACCTGATGACGTCGTAGGGGACTGGGAGTTGAGGAACTGCAACGAAGAGCGGCGACGTCACAATGGCGGTCACGGTCGGGCGCGTCACGCCCGACACGCACGCACTCACCTCCTTCTCTGGTAGTGACGTAGATGGGGGGTGAAATAAGTGACGGGGGTCGAAGGGTGAGGGCAGACACGGAAATGACGTAACGTGTTCGGCAATTGAGGCCAGTCAACCGGAAGTGGCACCACGGGTCGCAGGGGCGATCGAACAGGGGTTCCTCGTGTATCTCTACAAACACATGGGGGAGGGTTGAGGTTGAAGCGGGTGGCGACAAGTGGTTGTGCGATGAGTTGTCAACAGCGGAGCAACGACTATGGTATCCGTGCGAAAGAGCCAGGTCACACAAAGACGTGGAGAAGGTCAACAAGTATAATAAATCAGTAAAATACTTGCGAATACGACAAAGGAATCTACAGTAGTACAACGTAATTCTGTGCAGCACCGTAAGTCATACACAAAACTTAGCACAGTCCACCCTCCACACTCCCACTTTACTCCTTACACTCCCACTTCACCCCTCACACTCCCACTTCACCCCTTACACTCCCACTTCACCCCTCACATTCCCACTCACACGCTGGATCCTAACAGAGTATATATTTCGCCTACTCATTTTCTCAGTCGATCTGTTTACTGTTAGTGAGTGTTAATATTCTACTTCCATGTACTTTGCATAGTTGAAGATGCTTGCTCAGCAGCCGGACCAAACACTCTGTAACGATCGTAGTGTCTGATACTTTGCTGTGGAAGGATTCCTTTAGATCAGCCGTTCTTAACCTGAGGTAAATTCATCCCTGGAGGTAAATTTCATCTTCCAAGGGGGTAAATTTCTAAAACATGATTTGCAGCCAATGTAAATTTTCATAAATCTTTCTAAACTGTAAGAGTTTGTTAATTTCGTAATTTCAATAAATGAGCACCATTGAGTGTATTGGGGGTAAATTTGGTAAGCCTGTTTGATAAAAGGGTAAGATATGTTAAAAAAGGTTAAGGACCACTGCTTTAGACAGACAAGTTGCAGCAAAACCATATCGAACTTTCGCAAAACGCTGTCTTTTGAATAGATTGTGACGTCGACAAAGCTTTCGTCCCCGTATCAAGAGGCTACGGATCCGATCGGAGAGGGTTATCTTTCCTGTGGTGGGCTTCGGAAGAAGCTACAAGCAAGAACAACATGTCCGAGGTGTCCTGTTTAAGGTCTGTGTGATGTGCAATTGTTGCCTCCTCCCCTTGAAGGAAATGAGCGATGGCCTTTCGTTGATAGGGACCCCGTTTGTTTCGCCCCATCGACCAAGCCAGGCAACGCGCGCACCACAAA
>JGI24158J21664_10002820_pt1 | contig 21406 bp, 20 predicted proteins | sample Ectturendosymbi3_FD_21664 | JGI IMG/M metagenome (IMG submission 21664)
TTTGTTGAAAGCTAATTTCATTTTTGTTGGTCTACAAAAATGTTATTTTTCGCCGTTAGGTGACATTCAAATGTCGCATGTTCAATGATACTATCAACATAACACAAAGCGAACTAGGGGTTTATGCACAAAAATAAAAAAAAACAGCAGTGTGTCTGTTTGAGTTTGTGCCTGCTCAGGCCATGTTTAATGTGTAATTTTACGAAATCCACTAATCGACTGGATTTGAAACAAACCTGAAAATTTGTTGAAAGTTTTGAAAGAAATCAGGTGACAAGCAGCAGGGTTGCGGAGTTGGAGTCGTAAGAGTCGGAGGTTTTCGGGTGGAGTGGGAGTCCTTACAACACTGGGAGTCGGAGTCAGATTTTTTTCTCCGACTCCGGATGTCCAATTGGATCAATTTTTAAATCACCCTCTAAAATTGGGAAATTCTGTTGAAATGGTACAGTTTCGTTTGAAACTTTGTTGAAACAGAGATTTCTTGCTGTGCGCCACGATTTCTATTGATTTTAACAGCCAAATTTCATTCCCTTTTTGTTATGGAGCCGGAAATTTTGGAAAGACCGGAGACGGGAGTGGGAGTCGGAAAGTTTGGAAAGGCGGAGTCTGATTCGGGAGTAGGAGTCGGAAATTTTGGAAAGGTCGGAGTTGGAGTCGAGACGGATCTTTTACCTCCAACTCGGCAACCCTGACAAGCAGTCGTTTATTTTTCACCCAACTCGTTGGTGTTTCAAACATGATGCACAGCAACCCTGTCACTGCTTGAAACAACCACACACCGCCATGATTAGTTTTTGTTTCTGTTATTTATAGCCAGCATGCTCTGCGTCGTTCAAAAATCGTACCGCAGAGTCAAACAAGTTGTCCACCCCCTCACCGTCCCTGGCAGAGCACTTCAAATACCCCCTAGGATGCATCTCATTGACAACAGCTCGCAAGTCTTTTTCTTGTACTATGTGATCCGGGAATGACTTGCGAAGATCCTCCTTCATAGCCACGATCCAGAATGGGAAATGCCTAGGGACGACATTTTCTTTGGTTTGTCTAAGCCAGAACGGCAGATTTTTCAATGATGTGAGGTTGTCGACTGCGAAGCAAAACAAGACTAATGGACGCGATTTTCCTTTCTTATGCTTTTTCAGTCCCCTCAATATGTTGATAGTGAACTTTTCGCCATCAACTTGGACATCTTCCTTCCGAACACGCTGAAAGCATTTAAAAGGTTTTTGATATGGTTTTAAAAACACTGGTTCAAATCTCTTCGGTACTGTTCTTTCGATGCTTTGAAACCAGTTGTGCCCATGTGCTATAGGCGTAGGCGTACGAGAAGATAATTTACTGGGGAGCGGTAAAAATTTTCCCTGAAAATAACAATTTGCCCTAAAAATACACAGTTTACCCTGAAACTAACTTTTTTAGTTTAGTCTGAATGGGTTTGAAACCTCTTGTAAATCTGTTCAATATAGTTGAATTCGTTTATAACGGCTTCGTATGTAACGTCAATTCGCCAATGACGTTACATTGTGTTCGGTCCCGATGGCATCTTCTACATGCATTTCAATTTGCTTATAACTTCAATTCAGCAATGACCTTCTTTGTACAATCCCCTAGAGGTGCCGTTATAGGCAAATTCTGTAGTTACCTTGCTTGTTAATTCAAGGTAATGAAGCTCCTTGTGTGTTGTGTTCTCCCAGACAAGAAACTTTACGGTAATTGCCTTTACTGGCTGAATTGAAATATTTTTCACCTTGCCCTGAAAAACAGTTTCCCCTGAAATTTTCCGCTGTATTTAATATATTATCTACCATTCAGGATTTTTGAGCAGTTTGGGCTTGGCCTGAAAACAGAGTTTGCCCTGAAATTTTTCACTGTATTGAGCACAATTTTACATTTAGGATTTTTGAGCAACTTGCGCTTGCTCTGAAAAACACGAGTTGCCCTGAATATTTTCACTGCATTGAAATATATTTTATCATTCAGGATTTTTGAGCAACTTGCACTTTGCCCTGTTTGCCCTGAATTCACTGTATTACATAAATATTTTTTATCGCAGGATTTTTGAGCAACTTGCGCTTGCCTGAAAAACACGAGTTGCCCTGAAAATTTTCACTGTATTGAAATATATTTTATCATTCAGGATTTTTTAGCAACTTGCGCTTTGCCCTGAAAAACAGAGTTTGCCCTGAAATTTTTTCAAGACAGGGGGCGGCTTCCCCCCGAACCCCGCCTCGTGCGCCTATGGTTATAGGTCGCTAGTCCGGACATCCATCAGTAACTAGTTAAGGACTTTCTGGCACGTTATCAAAATAAATTTACTACCAACTAGCGTGTCATAATTTTGTTAAAGTAGTGCTCAACGTGTAATTCTGTAACTTTAAATTTCGCAGCTGTTCGCAATAAACTTATTTGTAAATGTGAGTATAATTGCTGGGATAATATTTTGTATTGTTGGGCTGTGGAAGACGATTTTTTGTTATTGAAACCCTCGGAAACAAATGGTGACTTTCATAGCAGAATATTCGTGCTTGTAAACTACAAAGTCGCTCAAATTCTTAAAGCGTTTGATGCTTGAAATCATAAAACGCATTTTCAATTTTGCGAGAATGCCAAGTAAAGTAGTATAGAAATAGGCAATTTGTTCAAAATAGTGGTGCGCCAAGAAGTTGTTTAACTCCGCGCGTTTCTTTAGAAACGAAAGTATGACGATGACATCTTGTCCAGCGTCGGTGCAAATGTCCCTGACAGATGAACAATGATTGATTATTAGGTAAATCTTTATAATTGCCTTTTGGGCTGTTACGAAAGCATCAAAACGGTAGTGGCGTTGTTTTCTCTATGGTGTGCTTGTGTACCTAACATTGAAGACTTGCAAGAGCAGGTGACCCTGCTAAAGCTTTAACCGCTTCCGTTTCATACAGAGGACAGTGATAAGCTCATATATAACTCTTGTTAGAAGAAAACGGGAACATTCATTCTCAGACTTAAGTTTTTAAATCATGACTTATCCCAATCGCCGGTTAGGTTCCACTTGACGCAGGTACGATTTTGACAACTTAAGACAAAACAAATTAGCATCAATCACTAACTTGACCAGCAAGACGTCCCACATCCCTGTTGATGTACTTGTTGATCAGCCACTGCTTGCCAACACCGTCATCTCCAACAAGCAAGATTGTTCTTTCTTTTTGTTTTGGTTTGCCGGCTAAAAGGTTTGACTGTAAGAATTAGAAATATATTCATAATATAAATGCATACAGTAGTGTGCTTTAAAGCATAAGAGAGGTTTTCAAGACCTTACCATAAATCTACTTCCACGAGACGAACCTGGCCGTGGCTGAGATCCTAAAACGATATCATAGGAACATATATTTAGTTGAGCGTCATTGATCAACGTTTGCCTTAGACCAAGTTTGAAAATCCCTTAGTATTATCTCCAACGAACAATGCATCACAAGAATGCAAAACAGGCATAATATTTTTCTTGAAAGATTAATATTTTCTTGAAATTACGATTCAATTTGACCAACGTATTGTTGTAAAGAAACTCAGGAAGTCATTCAATTAGTAGTTAAATACAAAAATGATTTAATTTTTCCATTGAAAATTGAGGAAGATTTTCAATTTAAACAAGGAATCTTTCAAGAGATATTTTGAAACGACTGGCTTAGAATAGGTGTAAAAATTGTTTTCCAATTGCAAGCCTTAGAACGGTAAACTTATAACAAAAACTCATGGATAGTGTGAAAAACTCGAAAAAGTTGCTACCAAATATTAAAGAAAATGAAGCTTTTTGTGCCTTTCACCTTGCAACAACCAGCTGGATTTACACACAAGATTTCTAAACACTGATTTCACTTTAAATCTAAAACAATGCAAAAACGTTTTTCTTTGACTGCTGCTTGAAGCAATCCAATCCTTTTGAAGACTAAAAGTTCGCCCTCACCTGACAAAAAATTAATGAAAGTTTCGAACACTTGCTGAAGAGTGAAGACATCTCTTAGTCTTCGCTGCTCCACTGCCATCTGCTGATTATTCAACCGTCCTGGGTAAACATTTGAAGGTCGTCTGACTGGAGAGTGCTGCTGGGCTCGAGGGGGCGGCCCGACATCATTTGGTGAGCGCGGCAGTGATTCCCGATCCAAAGCACTTGACAAGTTTTCCACGTGCGTCGGTTTCGTTGGTTCCGCGTCGTTTATCTTTCTGCGGACATCCACTGCCTGCATGGGAAGCAAGAACCATTCCTGGTGAAATCGCAAGCAAACCACCCTGCTTCATCAAACGAAAACGAACATGTAAAGACATATGGATGGAAATTATTTTGCCAAGTGAGAAACTGACAGGTATTATATTCACAAATATTTGGCATACATTACAAAAGATTTCTGCAGAAAAAAAGGATTAGGATTTTTTATTAATTATTTATTTGAGCTTGCATCTTAAATAGATACAATAGTGGTCAATCGAACTATAACTCGCTGTTATCGCATATTTCATTTAACCTTCCTAAAACGTCCAAAACAACCTAGATTTTTTCCATGGCTACAACATCAACGAAACGTTTAGCTCAATCCTTATTTTCCAAATGTTTTGCAAAAAGCAATAACCACAGAACCGATTATGTGGCGCGATGTGCTGATAACGCGCCAATACATATGGCAGATCCAATGCGTTTTCGGTCGGAGTCACGTTTTGAAAGTCTGTACTTGATGATTTTCCAACCTTTTGCTTGGTTATAATGATTCTGTGCCAGGAACGTTTCACAGAGGTACTACACCATTTAACTGGCACCATGTAGAGATTGAAGAAATTATTACGAAAACACCCTGTAGTAGTGGCCGAGCAGGCGTAGAATCGCTCCCATTGATCTATTGTCTAACTCTTGGAAAAGTACAAAGCCAGTGTACATAAACAAATTTTTATGTAGTAGTTTCAAGATCCAGTAACCGGTTTTTGGTCTGCGATTTACAAAACAAAATCCAGGTAATGATCCTGATTTGCGATCTACAATCACATTATTGTGCTTGAGGCAAACGTTTGCTGTAGCAGTGATCTGTGTTTTTTTAAAACGTTACAGCCCCATGCTTCTTATTCGGCGGCACATGCCATCTGTTATATATAAGCCAAATATCTAGCGCTCAAGATGTGCTTCCGGTTGTTTGATTTCAAATATTAATGAAAAGCGTTTGGGAAAAAACGCTACTTGAGAATGAAAGCAGCAATTGAAATGATCTTTGCCAGTTTTCCAGGTTAAAATCGCAGCAGTCCAGATTTTACTGACAAATTCACGACAGAAAACCTGCTGCATGGCGTCAATTTCTGTGAACGGCAAAGGAAAGTTTCGCACAATATCATCAGCAGTTGGGCGACTGTAGTCTGAGCCAAGGCATTGTTGAAAATGTCTCACCAATGGGATGTCCTGAAAACATAAGATTCTTTGTTGCTCTAAGATGTGTACTGAATCATAAGTTTTTGTAAATCTTATACGTTTCGATAAGCATCGAAAGATATAAACGCTAGAAAGTTTTTGATACGCCCGGCTAACATATAGAAAAATAACAAAAGGTATAATAGGATGTAGATGCTAATCTATGTTTCACATTTTCCCGAACTAAAAATCCTTTAAAAGTGATGAAGTTCACAGGCAGAAAACCTATCATCAGTTTTATTTGGAAAATAAATACCGATGTAAAAAGTTTTTCAGAAATGAAGAAAGGATTTAAGCCCAAATATTACTGATTTTGTTATTGAATCCAGTATTTAAATGTGCGTTTAAAAGTTTCAATTGATTTAACAATTAATTGAAAAATATACCAACTTTGTCTAAAATTTTACAAGCTTTGAATTCCAACCAGAAAGTACTTAACTTGGTACAATGATTTTATAAACCTGGAACACTGATGATAAAAATCACTAAAAAGCACAACGCGAATGTACCAAGCAATGCATGGATTTGCTCTACATTCTTATTGTGAAGAATACAAAAACAAACATCGAAAACAATAATTTATTCAACGTTTGAGCTAAGTCGTCTGCCATCAGATTTTTTCAATATTCCTGATTATGGTCTACGGATAAGCTGAAACATTGAAAAAAGTATTGTTTGCGATATTTGTGACTATATAATATTGTTTGGCATGCCAAGATTTTGTTTCCTCTTGTCATCTTTGCAAACACCATGCACAAAGATTTTGCGAGAAAATAGTAAAATGTACCCAACACCCAACTAACTTTCACCCGTAAGTCTCCTTTTTCCATAAGCATGAAAACCTTTTTTCAGATCCGAAACATTATACAGTACACGCAAATCTTTCAGGATTTACTGCTCCTCTTCACCAGGGGTGCACAAACTGTGGGCTTCAATGAAAATTTGTACAGCCGTTCACATGAAATTCAAAACAGAAGTTAGGGTGGCCTTGCATTCCGTAAAAACTCGTTGTTTACTGTATGAGTTTATTTAGAAGAAAGAGGACAAAACAAACTTGTGGAGCAGGCTAGGCTCAGTGTGTGGAAGCAGAACAGAATAAGCGATGCAAAAAATATCTTGAACTCAATGGCGGCCGTAATTCATAGAAATGAACGTAATGCAGCTGGCAATAGGGAAAAGATTGTTCAGTCCTGCCCACCACTAACGCATTTTTGTGAATGTTATTACCAAGAAATGTATTCCCAAATATTTGAATGAGATATCCTTAAACACAAATTAAATCCCCCAAGATAAACTAAGATGCGTGGTTCTGCAAGTTTTTCTTTATTTTTTTGTAAGAATTTTCTCACTGCAAACGGCATGCTGTGTTGTTTAGCACGCAATAGTGCAGTGCTTTTCAACGTAAGAAATTTTAAGTAAATAGGGTAGAATGGAAGTTATAGCACCTCATAGATAAATTCTAAGCTTGCTCTTGTTCGTTTTTTTTCCGAACCAAATTAACGTGCTTTATTAATTTATGTGTGATTGTGAAACTTTGGAGGCTGCCGTGTTTTGAACTCTAATGAAAGGTAGAATTTTTGATAGTCACTGGTCGACTCAAAATTTTTTGGATGTGGCTTATTCAATAAATTAACGACCAAACAAGGATTTATTTAATTTGACCTGAGCAAACGTGCAATCTTAACATGAAATTTTTGCATAGTTCTAAAAATTATTCTACTTCCGGGTTGGGTTGGTGAGGCTTAGGAAGCTGGTAGTTGTTTAAGATTGCTCTTTCAATTTCGACTCTAGTTCTGTAAGCTTCGAAAGGAATCATTCGACTCCATAATTCCCATACAACCACTCCATAACTGTAGATGTCACTCTGAAAAACAACGCAGCCCTTTAAAAAGACAACAGTACACAAACTTGAATGTTATTGCAAAATATAATTCAAAGACATCGTTTTTTTGCGTTTTTGTGAAGATTCAAGTAATAAATGTTTTCGGCAATTTGGTCTGTCTACGTTTTAGGTGGAACTTTAAGGTTTTTGAAAATTGTGTAACTCTCTTGCCGGCGAACACTTTTTCTTGCGTGGGTTCTGCAGAACTTCGCGAGCGGTATAGCGGAAAGTCATGACGTTCTCCTCTCCATCAGGTAAAAATTGCGTCGATCTGATTCCTGTTACAGTTTGGAATTTCGTGCAACCAAAGTCTGCCAGCTTGGCGTGCAGTTCTCCAGTTAACAGAATGTTTGGCGTCTGAAATCATACATCCGTTTCAGTATTTGTGAAAAAACTCCGAAGCAACTGTGAAGATATATAAATATGAAGCTCATGACATGGTCCCATTTTTTTCAAGAATAATTTATTGTGCTGGTCAAACCACTCTTGCATTTTTTGTGCAACCAGGAAGCGCAGCCCAACATTATGATGTAACGCTAAATTGTGGGAAAGGTATGCGGAAGGAAAAAATTCCAAATTATTTCAAAATGGCATGTGCGAAAGGACCTGGTATTAATGTGAAAAAAACGAAATTTCTCATTGTATAGGAAGCACTGCAATATCATACATAAATGGCCATTTGAACGGCGAAGACACGGGAACATCTGCGGAAAGTTCTTACACAACGCAATTGCGAGTACTCGTACACACACAATAACAACACAAGAATTGTCCTTCGAATGCCTTCGACGATCGGCCATTTCCCGCACGCACTTGGTCTTTCAGGGTGTTGAAGAGATCGCCCATTTCCCGCTAGCACGTGGTTTTCGACGAAAGTAGGCAGCACGACCAGACTCCGACGAAGATTGCATCCGCATTGGAGAGTTTCCCTGCTACAGTCCTTATGCCGAGCACTTGGCCAGACTGAAGCAATTTCCAATGTCTTGGTACGACCCGGCAGAGAACTACGACCTACCCCACACGAAGCGAGCGCTCTAACCACTAGGCCACGCGTCCAGTATCTCTAGCATAAATGCACCACTAAACGTAATCTTGGTGAAAGAAAAAACGTTTTATACTTTCCTTTGTTGTAAAATAAAAACAAGGCAGCGCATTTGCGACGTATCGATACTTAGCTGCAATTCTTCTCGTCTGATAGCTTTAGACTTTGCAGTGAATTTGTTTTTTAAATGGCATAAATATAAGGATTTATAATTCTAGATACAGTCCAACCTATCTTTGACGCAAACTGGTGCAACTCCAAGCACTTTCAATGATCAGGAAAATGCTTTTGCAACGATTAAAATTCTACCGAAACTATTTTCCAGATTATGCAGAAAGGATTTTGTGTTGATTTTTTTAACCGTATTTGGTTGCTGATAATTTAGAAGCCGGTTTTTGCCTTAGAGGCTAATTTGGCAAATTATCAATGACTATGTGCACAGATGCTAACTATATAAATGAACGACTGTCAGCTTATAACCAAATTTCAATCGTCAATATAACTTTTGCTGTTTTTTTAGTTGGCAGTGCATACACGCAACGCAAATGATCGCATGTCACAACCACAGGCCCATAGAGCCTAGCCGCTTTACTTTTAAAGACAGTGCTGGTGTTTCAAGTATGGTCGTCTTTGACCAAAGATAGTCTGGTATCAGACAAGTGATACATCCACACAAAGTGAAATTGTATACTATATAGACTGATGGATGGAACAAATTTCACCTTGTTTCCTTCAGCAGTTTTAATAAGTTTCAAGCAAAAATCTGTTAGAGAGATGTATTGCTTATATGTCTTTTTATGCCCGATGGAACAACGCTTTAGTTAATTGTTAGGATTAAATTTAAAGAACACGGTGTGCCTTTCGTTTTAGTATCAGTGTGATAACAAATTTGCATCCACAACAAGATCGTTTTTCCTGCATGCAGGATACCAGCAGAGTTACCTTTATATCTCCGTGAATAAGTCTTTGGTCTTGGGAAGCTGCGTGCAGAAACTGAATTCCACGTATGATATCAAATATGATCCTGGAACGCAGCAGTAGGGTCTGAGCAATCCAAATAAACTACCGAAAATTGTTTTGCCTTGCAAAACAGTGCAGTCTATGAAATGTCTTCACAATGACGCTATAAAAGTTATGTACTCGCCAGTTACATACATACGTTGCCCTAGACCTTTTAATTTGAAACATTTCTTTGAACCAACCTGTTTCTGAGACCGCTTCCAAACCTAACTTTGACAGAAGGGATTGTGTCTTTTTCATAAGTATTATGAAGGAAGTCAAACAAATTTCCACAAGTTGCGTATTCCATCACAACTGCAGCGTGGTTCTTGTACATGTAGCAGCCAAGGTACTGAATGATAAATTGTGATGAGCCGAGTGCTGAGTGTGTCTCCATCTCTAAAATCAAAAGTATTTTTAGGTGGCTTATTAACTGCGCTGAGACGGTACTATGTCAGGGGCACATACTATGGTGTATTAGGTGTGCGCCGCACACCCAGTCAAAATGATCGTGACGTGACTTTTCCAGATCGTGTGAACAAGGAAAAATAACAGAAAGAGACTTGAAAAATAATTGTGGACGTCTTATTGACTTTCCGGGCCAAATTAAAAAACTTTCCCATTACAAGTTGCTTGATTTAGTTGTCTTTTTCATGCATCACAATACGAAACGGGAAAGTAGTAATGCGGCAACCATGGATGTGTACTAATACAGTCTCTCATCCGTGCTTGTAATATGAGCATCAGCATATGAGCCAGGACACAGTCGAGCTTCGTCATTTATTGGCAGTCCAGCCGGATTGAGCTTAACTGTTCAAACAAGCTCGCAAAGCTCGCATGAGCATAACTGTTCAAACAAGCTCGCAAGCTCGCAGTGGTTGTATATTTAACAGGCACTTGATTAAAAATGAAAGTCTTCTCGCGTGGTTAATGCGCATTCTCAATTCTTTTGTTGTTTAACAAGTTTCGGTCAAACAACCCTGGGTGTTTACCATTCCAGTCGCACACCGTCTGTGCTCGACTGCTCCTATTCAACGATACATTCGAGCAGCCTGGTATTTTTGCAGTTGTGAACTGCTTCGTCGTAGCTGAGTTCATTTTGCTCCGGTATCGAACTTGGAGCGCTGATAGTTTACATCAATACAATGACTGCTAAAATTCTACAACAACGAATAGGAAGAGTGCGTGTAAAATAATATGTATATTGTATTAATACATTTCGCCAAAACTTTAGTTTAGAAACGTGAATATGACGTCACATTGCAACTTCGCAAGTAGCGCACACACACCCAGAAACAGTGACCACCCATCCTACACTGCTGTGTGTAGCAGTGATGGAGTCTCGAGACTTGGTATCAGTTTCGGATGTCTCAGGTCTCGAATACATTGTCTCAAGACTTTGAATACTCTACAAAGACATGGCTTAGTAAAGCTTCCATAATTCAGTTTGTACCCTGCTTGTCGCATTTGCAGTAAAAGAAACGCCAAAACAAGTATCGAAAATGCGAAATATCAACAAAGCATACAGCTCGAAATTAGTGATGACATTTATTCTATAAAAATTTTGACGAGTGTGACAAATTTTCAATCCTTGAGTCGCTAACTTTCACGTCTTGATTTCGGATTATATTTGATGAAGTCTCGGTCTCAGTTTCAACTTTTCAACTAGGTCGTGATTTCGGAGGTTGAAATCTCGTCTGCATCACTGATGTGTGGCGCTATCAAATTTTGCTAAATGTAATAATGTTGGCGAAAAACAAGTTTTAGATTTGTCTACAGTTATAGATGGTAATTATCTTTCTATTAGCAACATTTCTGCTTCCGCATGCAGTGCGTGGGTTTAACAACTTTTTTGAAAATCAAACATGTTGCTAAGAAAAACAAAGTGAGATGTTCAATTGCAAAATACCTTTTTACAAGCAAATCGTCCTCGTAGTGAAGCCAAGTATTTAGGAAAATTAAAAACATGTAGAGTATTAAAAAATCAACATTTAAAGTCAGAGATAAATGGGCTGAGCTTTCAACCCAAATTTCAACATCAGCCAAAAACGTCTTTGAAGCCAAAGCAATGAAAATATTTTCTACGCAAAAAATAGCAAATCAGCCAGGTAATTTTATTATAAACTTCCTCGGATTTTTCTGAAGAAAAATTTTGTGCATTCCAATATGACACCGGTAAACAACAAAACTGGCGTAGAGACTGAAGTAAAGATTTAGAGCATCGGATATGGAATGTATTTCCTTATCACATGCGGAATAATAATTCACAATTGACTATTTTTAATCAAGATTCATTCAACTCGATAGCTCAACAGTAACTGGCAAAAAAAGCGTCCGTCGTTACGAAGAAAATTTGTATGCAGGCCCAACATCGGCCTGAAAGATTTTGACATACTTAAGCGCGAACCCGCCACAACCCGAAAAACCCAGACAGACTTTCAACTTTTACCGGGCGACACGTAGCCCTTCAACGCCACTGACGAGGACTAGATACAGTCTTGAAGATAAAAACGAGTCCAACGATACCAGGCCTTGTAATTGTAAAAACGTAATCCTTGCAGTACAAAACCGCGATTGTCATAAAGTGCCATCGAAACGCTTTTTCAAAACACGGTCTATAAATGAATAATTTTTTGAGAAACAAATAAATATCAAATTGCTCACATGTTTACTGGCAAATGACACTTAACCCCGTGCTCAGCTTGTCTTATCCTTTTTTGATTCCCCGCTTATAATACAAATTACATAATACTGTTTGCACACTTTTTGAGGTCGTCGTTTCATGGATCATGCCTGGGGAAAACTATTCTTAAAACAAGTCAATGGCTCCGAAAATGCTGCTGTACGCAGTGCACGAATGTGTTTCACATTTAACCATGATCAAAACAAAATTCAAAATAATCAATAGCCGCATGTTGGGAGTAGTGAGAGATTGTTGCTCCAAGCTGTCATATTTTTGACCATCATATAGAACTTATGTAAATGTCTTGTTGGTTGTATGGAGAAACTGTAGAGAGGTCTAAACTCAAGTTAGGTGCCAAGGTACAGTGGATCATATATTGTCAGTAACGACGCGAAGATGCTAGGAATTCACTGTTGGTTTCTAGGTCATTTTCACGATTAAAGTGTCTTTACAAAGCGGTTTAGATTTCGACTCTAAGCAAAGGTGAAGTGGCAACTCTTCAAACCTGATTGAAAACTCTGACGAGCTTTTTGCGTATCTCCTTCCAGGGTAGTCACTTTAACAGCTACAGCCACCATAAGGTTTGTGAAAGCTAGATAGACTTTTCCGAAACCACCAGAAGCAAATGGTCCTCGTCCTCGTTCAACAACAAACCGCGATACACTTCGGCCATGTGCTGGAACGTATATTTCAGCCATATCAAACGTTTTCAGAAAAATAAATAGATTGCTATTTGTGGAGTCGATGAAACATTTTTCGAGAGCAAATTTAAGTTTCTGGAAACATACGAGAAAACTGCTGAAAAAGAATTTTTGTTTCAGCTGCGGGAAGCAACTTATCGGTTACAAAAATAGGAAACGGACAAGCAGAAGCAAAATCATGCGTTGTCAACTGCATTAGGAAGTTCCTGAATGCCTGCACACAGTTGGTTAGGTTATAGGCTCAATGACTGTTATGAGAGAAAGAATAGAGAAGCAATTTGACAGTGACAAAAATTGATTCAGGTAATTCAAAGAGGCAACACACATTCTCAGTTTATAAAGAAACGCGACTCTTTTCGCGTTGGTGTTTGAGGCCTTCTAACGCTTTGCATTTTCAGAAACCAATACAATTTGAAACACATTTTTTGCAAGTCAACGCAACAAGTAACCAAGATCTGTAGCTCTGGCAGTTAGCCTCATCCAAACAGAAAAGGTGTCCTCAAAACATCTAAGCTCCGAAAAATAGAAAATCGTTGATCCCCTCTACAAACTAGTTTTCTTAGCTTTAAAAACGATGCAAAAATAGACTTAATTGTGGACATGTGGATTTTGAGTGATTGCATGGTTCTGAGGCAGGGTTTGATTTTTACTTTCAATCTGGACATCACCCTCACTTTCTTTTTCAATTGTTGACTAATGTAAAATGCTTTTGCCCGTGTGCAACGGTATTGCTTTTCCCTTTATTGCAATTTAGACTTTCCTGTAGTTTTATTGAGTGTATTTCACTAAATGTGGCTTGTTCTTGACAATTCACGTTGCTACAGCGGTGCTGTGTTGCCTTGCATTGTAGAAGTATTGACCTGCCGCAGGGGCGTAACCACGGGGGCCGAGGGGGCATAAGTCCCCGGGCGCCGAATCACTATAGTGGCGCCAAATCACTGCGGGAGAGTCGAATGACTGCGGGGGGCGCCGAAAAGTCCCAACAATGTTGTCACACATAAATTCTTCAGTACAGTACATTTGCTTCAGAAAGACCTCAGGTTCGACCAAGGGGGCGCCAAACTTGCTTCTTGTCTCGGGTGCCATTCAACCTCCTTTTGCCCCTGCCGTAAAAAACGCCTTGTCAATTGTGACTGGATGCCTGCGTCCTACACCAGCGGACAATCTAACTATCGTCGCAGACATCCAACCTGCTGAGCTTCGTCGCAATGAAGCCTGTCTCTAGCACGCCGTGTCATGAAGCCTGTGGACATCTTCTCCACTCGCTCACCTGTCCATCTAGTGGGAATGCACAGCATCTCAAATCGAGACACCCATCTGTATCCGCCGCACAACAACTCAACAGTTTATCTGACAAAAGCAACAGAAGTGCGGCGCTCTTGGCGGATCACCAACGGAATACGAAGTGGTTGGAGAACACTACGAGACTCCATACTTTTAACACCGGCACCCATCATCTTGGAATGCCCCTTCCAAGAACTGTATGGGTCTGGCTTAACTGCTTCCTCATCGGTGTCGGACGTTTCCGCTCTTTCTCACACAAATGTGTCATGGCCCCTTCTGCGACCTTTGAGTGTGACGCAGAAGAACAAACCGTCGACCATATTCTCCTCCAATGTCCAATCCATCGGCCTTCCCTTGGACTACTCGGCCTGACGTTTCTGGATGATGAGACAATCGATTGGCTGCACAGCACCTGCTCCTAGATCCAGTGCGGCGATGCAGTCGATTGTAATAACTCGCTCAAACGACGAAAAGGAAGAAGTTCTGCGTAGAGCTGCCTATCATCTCCATACTGAGAGGCGTTGCTTTGAGGCTGAATCATTATTGCGAGCTTTTTCATGTTCATAGGATTAACGTTCTTGTTGCCCTCGTGGACACTTTGTAGAACTACTTGCCCCGCAGGCCTTGGTAGATAATCAGGCTTTGTTTAGACACCATGCTCACCATGCATTAAATTGCTGCTAAACGCATACAATTTGCTTGGTTTAAAAAAGTTTATGACAACCAGTACAGAGTTTAATTATGGCTTTGTTCTTTTTTCTTTGCTATGTCCCGATACTTGCGAATTTGAGACATCATTAACAGAAACCGATTGTTGCCAGTGGGTTTTCTCAACAACTGTGTAGACCAGGGGTAGGGAACCTGCGGCGCGCGTGAACGCTTGATATGGCCCCCATCAGAATATTCCGTGCCCAAGTACAACATCGCGTCAAAATGAGGCTCCATGACAAGCAGGTACTTAGTAAGTCAAGAGAAGCCACTCTTCCTAATAGTAAAATAAAGGTAGAATTTTAGGATAAAATTAATTGAATTTGCGGCCCGCCAGCGATAACGCACAATTCATGTGGCCCGTGATAATAAATAGGTTCCCCACCGCTGGTGTAGGCCAGGGGTCTCCAAACTATGACTCGCGGGCCAAATCCGGCCCGTGAAGCCATTTCATCCGGCCCACGAAGGCAGTTTGCCAATAATGAAAAAGTAGTACAATTAGTTGACTTGGTACCGAAACAATCACATTATGAAGGATGTCCGGCCCTCAGACTTTTGTGTAACAACTGGTGTGGCCCTCGGACAAAAAGGTTTGGAGACCACTGGTGTAGACTATTCAGTAAACTTGCATATGTCTCTCAACATTTTCAAACCTCATCACACGGTCCGAAATCGATTCAACTGCGGATATTCTTAAAGTTTCTAACAAACTGTCGAGGAGCTTCTTGCAGAGCAGTCTATATGTTCTATTGTATTTTCCGTATTAACGTTTGTTGATCACAATTATGAACCAATTCCATTTTTATCCCAATTAACTCCAGCTTAAGCAACATTTGTCAAACGAAAATATCCATTAAAAGTACACATGCGTCCGCATATAACTTGAAAAATGCTCGAATCAAATTAACCAAATGGATTGGCGAGCATTGACGCCGAGAAATTGACTAAATATATGAAAACTGGAATTTTCGACCCAGACTTAACATAAGAGATTTATCCAAAGTTACTTAATTCAAGTCTGTCGTTGTAGCTGTTGAACCCAAAAAGACTGAATAGATTTAGGTAATCTCGCTGATTAAAATTAAAAAACATTGCCAATCTTGCGTGATTGCACGAAATATGACATAAATTCTATCATGCTGATCCTGTTGATTTGAATAACATATTTTGTTTTTTAATATGATGCAGTTTAAAACCAAGCAATAGGCATTTTAATGCATAAAAATCTTTTACAACCAACTGACATAATTTGTACGGCATGCAAAGTTCATTTGAAGATGAGTTGTATGTTGGTTTTGCTGTTTATTTTTGCAACAATTGATAACGCGTACCTTAACGTTTCTGATTACTACAAAAGTTTACTAGTTGTGTCTAGCAATTTCCAAATGTTAAAGTGAAAACACCACTCCAAAAAGAAATTGCAACACAAATTCATGGACTAGAATATTAAGGTTTTCTGGAATATCTGCCAAGAAACTGTTTGAATGACTTATTACTTTCCATCTACGTTTAATTAAACAACATTGGCCTACTGTATTCTTGACCAGGTTGCGCTAAGCGACTGTTGTACGACATTGAGTCGGACATGCTTGAACAGGTTGCTGGCATCCTGCTAATTCATTCAGCATCCTCAGCAGTGATTATTGTCTGACAACAGAGCTACTGAAAAGCTTGTCAGCCGAATTGTAGCCCTTTTCTTTTCAGTTCCGCTTTGGCATATTGGTCATTAAAGTCAGCAACTTCTCATCTACAAACCCAGACAAGTGTGAATACGTTTTCTAGTTTAGCGAGTGGAATGGAAACTGTTTGCAACCCCAGGGCATGGTCGAAAAATTTGCATGGACGTTTGAGTTTTAACAACTGGTCATTGTCCCCAGCAGTGCCACAAATGGAGCAGAGTCAGATGCAGTAAGTTCACCAAAACTTTTTCAGATTGCTAAACCCTTTTCTATCTCTTTAGAAAAAACATTTGCATACACGTTCCGTATTCCTGTGTTTATAAAGTTTCAAGACAATGCAAATGAAATAAACGAGATGTGGGTAGCATGCCCGAGGTCGTTCTTTCGCAACGGGTCTCTTTTTGCCTTCAGTGTGGTTTTTGCTTGTGTAAACAACACATTATAGGGTGACATGCTTGACGCGAACTATTATGATTGGAAAGCATTGCAAATTTGGTAATACGTACAACAAAACAACGGTTTGTGTCTTTTTGAGAAACATAAATAAACAAATGCCACAATACTGCTCGCGACTGACATTAGATACTAAAATCGGGATTTATGATTAACGCTGCTTCCTAAGCCACTTTTCCTTGAGTGCAAACGTTGCTGCTTTTCAAAATCGTGAAGAGGTCGTTGATCAACAGTCTCATTATGGTATCGGTACGTTAGCAAGCTCGCTACATGCTCCTCCCGTCTTGCTACATATTCCTGCCATTATACCGCGAGTAACCTGTAATGTAACGAGACGGTTGTCCATCAAAACCATTTCGATTTGGGTAAAACACTTAGCGCAACAACTGATTGTTTTACTTGAGCAACGCCAGTAAGCATCTGTAATCGCATAGATTATATTGCTAATCATTGGCATTGCATAGTGAAACTTGCGATTTGTATTCATCGTTGCTGTGTACATCGCTTTTTGTTAAGCGCAAACCTTGTTTTTTCGTGAGTAAATTTTTGTCGCTAAGCTTGGGAACGCTTTCTTTTGTAAGTGCCTACGAGAGAAATACAAATGAGGATTTTCTTCTTCTCAAGTGAACCCCAGTTTTCCACACATAATCTTGCATAGGGGGACAGAAAAGCAAGGTCCTCTTTCGTGCATTGTGTTGATAGCAGGAGACAGGAAATAAGAAGGCCACTGTTTCTTCCTACCCATAGAAGCAGCTGGCACCACAGCTCTTTTTGTAACCCCACTTAATCAGATCTGTTTTGCAAAGGCCCATCGTGCTTCTCAAGCGATTTACAGGCCCTAAAAAAACATATCTCTTCTAGAGCACATGTGCTTATAGAAGTCCAGCAGCATAGCATGATACTTTAGGCCAATTGTTCACATTTTCATAAAAGCACCAAAATTGGTACACATGTTTATTAAGGCATTTCGAACAGTTGTAAATATGGAGCTACTCAAGATCGGTCTTTAGTTTCGGCGACCATTTTCAAAAATGGCCGCCATTTTACTCTACGTTTCCCTATCTATCGCGGTCTCTGCTTGCGTATTTTTTGTCTAATAGCTGTAAAACATTTTTTCATAATTTAGCTCCTATGTATATTTGATAATGTGACCAAATATTTTCAGCTTTAGCCAATGGAAAGGTTAAATAAAAGACATTTATCGAAAGGTACATTTTCGAAATGACAGTTTCGCACTTTTCTTCGAGCTATATTGTAATGAGTGAATGACCGTTAACAAGAAAATAAAATCATGGAGTTTTCTTGTTATACAGGGTGACCCAAAAAAACAGAATCTATAAAAATTGTATTCAATCCTACAAAAATCCAGTAAACGTCAAGCACTTTGCAGGTTTTAAACTTCAGTCTATGTAGAATCATTCCCCAAAGTTTCAGTCATTGAAGTCCCTTCGCATAAAAGTCATGTTATTTCCAACATATGCTCCAAAAGGCCTCCACGCGTTGGAGGTAAACTTGCATACGTCGTGCAAAATTGTCAATGTTAGCGTGTTTCTTTGTGTCCTAGAACCCACCGTCCTACCAGAAGTATCCCTTAGACCTTTTGAATTAAGATTTTGCACAGTTCAGTACTTTCTAAACTTCTGAATCCAGTCAAAAAGTCTGCTTTTTTATGGAGCATGGCAACACTGAAAATTTCTCCGGAAACTTGCTTGCACTACTTGGCATGAATTGTTAGCGAAATAGGCCTCCGTTCAAAATTCCTTATATTTGGTTGACCAAGACATGGTGGAAAAAACTATTGTTGCAATATTTCATGCACGATGTCTACCACAACCTGAAAACGAAAAGAGGAATAATTAAAATAAAAACCTTTATTCAAAGATTTGTGGATTCTGTTGTTTTGGGTCACCCTGTATTTTTGAATCCTATTCGTACTTTTTGTGCAAAAAACTATTTTTTGTTGCAAAAGTTGAATTTAAACATCAACATACTTATGTTCTTGTTATTACCACTGTAGCACTAATTTTAGCGTCGGACAAAGAATAAATAATATGCAGCTAAGAGAAATTGCATTGTAGATTGCATACTTCATTGTATTTTGAAAACGAAAACGAGAAATTACGTTAACAGCATTCATTTTGAGACGGCTGCTGTTTACTTCCATCAAAAAGGGCAAGTAGTGCACAAGGAAGTACGTATCCGTTGAACACAATACCACTTTTTAAACACATATGAGTTTAGCTCTACATCAAGAGGCCAACAAATTCACATGCAATGCTGCTTTACATTGGCACACTGAAAATGACGTCGATTTCAAAGTCAGTGCCTAGTGGTCTGTCTACTGGCATCCCCATCACAAGCACAAAGTTGAATGAATTCGAGGTGGGCCTTATTGCAATTGCAACGATTTCTACAGACTTTCTTTGCAGTCACATAACACTAGTTCCAAGCAGCTTTTCGACGCCTAAGGGAGTGTAGTCCATGCATAGCGGCCTCCTCATGACTGCATGGACCCAGAGAGCTTTCATCTTCTTGTTTGGAAGTCAAAGGACTGCTTCACCATCAGTGACTACCAGCTCCTTTGTCGCGCTTTGGAAGGACTGCATCAGCATAGCAGACAGGAAGGTGAAAAACCCATCCATGTTTGCGTCAACACGGGAGACTCAGCCAGTTTCCTGGTATTCGACTACGGCATTCACCACACGCCTTCGCACCCCTTTTCTGACGTGATGCACCAGGAAGTTGCCGCTCGACGTACTGCATTGGATGACGACTTGGTGGGCACGTTCTCTAAATGTCTTGGAGGTGTGAAGTTTCAACATTTGCACAATGACTGTCGCGTCGACGACAACAGAACTAACAGTAGTTGCATCAGACTGAGTTTGAGCAACGCCTTCAAGACACACCAGTAACCCAATTTTACCTCCGAGGTGTAACTTGCCCACATCAGACAAAGCGGGAGGACATGCTTGATTTACGTGGCGGAAGAACTCATCCAAGTTTCCACCACGATTCTGGCAGCCTATGCAGAAGTGGAGCCATGCAATAAGGCCAGATCGTTCTTTATAGATGCTCCCTTTCTCTTGGTTGTTTTCGGTCTTCTTCCTGTAGTGAAGAGTGGTAGTTTGTTATTTTTTAAAGGTTTGTCAATTGTCTTAGTTCTATTGATGAATGGATCATTTGAGTATGCCTGAAACTGTTGTTGTTCAATGTGCTTGTAAGTGCGAACTGTTTCAATCACTGCAGGATCGGCAATATTTTTTGTGTCTAAAACCAGTAAATCCAGGCATTCCTCCTCGAAAGTATTTTTCAATTCCTCAATAGGGCCACAAGTGATTGTACATTTCTCTCAAATGCTTTCTGCGCAGTTGGTGTTTCTTTATGATGATGCGACTCCTCCTTAGCATTTAGATATGTGTCCTCCCTCTCCTACTCCATGATCACTCTGGCCTTTCTGGTCAGGCAACCATCCAACGCCTGAGAGCAGTGGGTTTGGTCGTCAGACCAACGACACCTCCGTCATCCTTGGCTCGGGCATTGTTTTCTTCATGCGCTTGGTCAAGGTATATTGCTGAGATTGCCCTCGAGGTCTTCTGCGCAGTGAACTGACCTGCCTTGAATTTCCTGTAGATCTCTTGGTGCTATTGTGAAAGTTCTACCATGTCATGCAGATGCACTAGTATTCATCGGGCATACGGTAATTTGCGTGATCTAGCGCGAAGAATCACAGAACTATCTCAGTAAGAGCATCCAGGTACATGGTGAAATCCGTTACTATCATAAATAGCATGTAAATTGGGACAGAGAGCTCCATATCCAGGACTGTTGCCCAATACAAAAACCTTTGAAAGCTTATTTCTTCTTCACGGCACCAGTCTCGGAAGTTCAGCGAAGGCTGATCATCTCACTTATTTGTTCCATGTTGATCGTATGCACGCCGATGGTGAATGTACAAGGCGGCCGCTGTGATCTGGTGTGCCCTACTTGTGCGTGTGACGTGAGAGGCCCGAAAAAAGGAGTCTGCGATTGCTGCAGTAGCAATTTCTGTTTGTGCGAGTGCTTGCGTCCATCCACTTAGCTTCAACCAGTCACCTATATAGTGCTGCCATCTCGACATGTAAGTCTTCAAATATCACCACCAGTTTGTCTTCTCCATGTGTTTCGGACCACTTCCACTGTATCTGCTTTGCAAGAGCACTCACTGACTGATCAAAAGCGAGTGCAGGAGCTTGACCAAAGGTTTAGATGCTCAGTGGCGTTTCTGACGACATCCTTTGAATGTCTGATCATTGTGACTGCGTGTGCACTTTCGTGGAACAGCGGAAGTAGGGCAATTGGCGTATTGATAGCTTCACAAGCTTCCTGGTTGCTGGAGTGATAAGCAGCCAATGATGTCTTCCTAAAGATTCGATCGGTTGTCAAACCTTGTAATCAATGCCTACTTCTCAGGTTCTCCACCCACTGGTACTCTTTCATCTTATATTCTGCAAAGCTCTTAGCTCTTCCGTTTCAGCGAAGTAATGGAGGTAGGCGCTAATGTTGAAACACTG
>JGI24158J21664_10002821_pt1 | contig 21405 bp, 18 predicted proteins | sample Ectturendosymbi3_FD_21664 | JGI IMG/M metagenome (IMG submission 21664)
GTTTCCGATAAAGTGAACTATCGCGGAACACAGTCTTAAACATGCGTAGTGGACGAAATGTCTGCAAAAAGTGGTGAGATGGTTTCTGGATGCAGACAATAACCCAGATTCCCACCAAAACCTAATTGCCACTTTTTGGCCCATTTACACAGCACCTTGAAAGCTGCATGCAAATTCATTCAGTGGTATTTGCATTAAGTCGACAAATTAACAAGCAAAAAGTATGCAAAAATAGTTAATGTCCTTTGCGCATGTAATAAAGTTTTCGTAAAATATCAAGCTCAAGGGAGGGGGTTAATCCCAACCCCCCCTTGCGTATGAAAAATGCCGTGGGATCCGCAAGTGGATTTTTTGTATCGTAATGACTAATGATTATTCTCCAGAACCTAAATTTTGTTGACCAGTGTTATCCTGTGAGTGTAAGCTATGACTTGAGGAGTCAGGACCCCAGGTAGGAACCACTGGTCTGGAACCAATGTTCCTGAACGCATTATTCCCGGGATCTTGCTTTTGCTGTTAGTTGGTTGCAGTGGGAAGCAAAAGGCAACGAAGTCTAGATGTCACAAATGACTGATTTTTTGGTGGAAAAAGTTACTTTGCTCTGTAAGTTACGAAGAGCCTTCAGTGTTTTCTTGATGCTTGTTGCGTGTGAAAGTATCAGTTCTTGTGACTGAGGGTTCTATCTTGCTTCGGGTTCCTAGCCACAGTTCATGTATTTTTTGCAACTCTTGTTCATTGCCAACATTTCGCTAGTAAGTTTTCTATTGCTTGCAGGGCTGAAGGTGTGTTTAAATACACGAAACCAGCTTCCCTGTGAAACAAATTGCAATGTATTCACTTGCGTGCGTCACTACTGTAGCTCACAACTATTGAAAAGCATATTTTCGTACAATTTTGCATCGTTTCTGTTGTTCGTGTTGCGTGTGAACCTTCGGTGAAAAACATTACAAGCAAAATTTTACAACAAAATGTAAAGAAACTAAACACGTTCAGCTCTGCTGAGAAGTCTGTGAAGACAAGTGTCATTGTTTTACGCCTGACCTTGAGTTGTTATGAATGGGATCAAACCTGGCTTGAATCATCTGCAATACAAGTTGTTACCTACTCACACGATTTTGATGCTAGCAGAAGTTGGCTCATTTCATCCGAAATTGATCTGTAGTGAATTCGCTTTTTCAAAATAGATTGTGCTTTTTCTCATTTCGTATTCATATTGTGCTGCTGACACTGACACACTGGCGGTTATCTTTACCTTGCTTTGGATTTCAGGGCTTTTTAACATGAGAGCGTCGGACATTGAATACAACCCGATTTTCTTCGCTTACAGCGTTATTGGAACGAAGTCGATGCAGTAAGTTGTGTGTTTTTCTGATGGGCTATACTTTCGCTTCTTCAGGACCATCCTGACACAGTCGTCAGTCATTGCAAATGCAATTAGCTGCTTTCAGAGCTAGTGCAGGTTGCATCGCGTCATGGAACTGCAAATTCGCGTTTTTTGTCAAACTTGACCAGTAGCTCGTTACAAACTTCAATGTGCGAGTAGCGACAGTGATTCAGTGCCAAGGAGCTTGAATCGAGCACATTATAAAGCAGGGATGGGGACCTGCGGCCCGCGTAAACACTTGATACGGCCCGCATCAGAATTTTTGTTACCCAAGTTAGATTACAACATCGCGTCAAAACGAAGCACAATGATAAGAAGGTGCTTGGATAGTAAGTCAAGAGAAGTCGCTCTTCTTCACAGTTAAATAAAGGTAGGATTTTTGGACAAAATTAATTGATTTTGTGTCCCACCAGCGATAATGTACAATTCATGCGGCCCGTGACAGTCAATAGGTTCCCCAACCTTGTTATAAAGAAAGTATTGGGCTGTGCTCGCAAAATGATGGTGTACGAGGAAAAAGCTTCACCACACAAAACTTACATGTGTGTAAGTTAGGCCTATGAAAAAAAAACTGCAAAGGGTTCCTTTCAGTGCTAAATGCTCATTTATCAAAAATGGATACATCAGTTTGGATCACTTTATTTTCGTTTTCGCGTTCCCCACAATATGACTGACGCACAGTTCGAGGTACCTCCTGAGTGAACAACTCAATCTGTTTGGCGATTAAAATATTTTGCCAAACGTGTAGCTTGTGCATGGCGTGCAAAGAAACTCCCGTTTTTATTCAGCTTGTTTATCAATCGAAAAAGAATCACTGATGAAATAAAGTGTCATCTGCCTTCTGGGACAGAGGTCCATGATTATGACGACATAATTGCATTCCTGGAGCAACATTGTGCTTCGGCGAAAACTTGGTTAAGCTCTGGTTCCAGTCATGCTATTGTCTCGGCCATTTACAAGGTAAAGAGATAATTTTCCTTAGCCATGCTGCTTGGAGATTGCAATGCGACATGTTACGATTTTTCGTTTACTCCTGTGGTAATGAACATTTAGAGTTCGCTCTAGCCCAAGAGTAGTTTAGGAAAATGCTGTTTCTTAACGTACGATTAAGAAAGTCTTAACCTTCGTCTAACGCTGAAATATGATCTCGCTTCAGTTTAAAAATGGACCTACTGGACTCCATTAGCTAAGTGGGTTTTTCTGCGCTGTTTTATTCGAATGCGGTAAAATGCACAAATTGTTCCANTATCGATTAAAATTAAAACAACNCATATCGAAGGAAACAGCTGATCGTGGTGACGCTTCATTCTGTGGTTGTCACGTGTATGCGACAAAATAAAGTAAGTTGTGCTATGATGACGAGCAGTGGAAGTCAGCTTTGCCACGTCTACGATGGTGCTAGTTTTTGATGCACTGCACTTTCAAAAAAGCTTAACATTATTTATTCAAGGGATTATAGCACCGCCCTAAATGAAGTGAACTTTTCTCATCCATTTCAGTGCTTTCGAGCAGTACGCGCATCATCGAAACAGTGCCCGGTTTTGCTTGACCTTTGAGAGCGTCGCTAGACCGTGTTGTGTTTTTATAAATCAGTTAAATCCATTGTAAATGCTTGCCTTACAGAAATTTCGTTTTGTAACGCCCAACAGTCCTGTCAGTTTGATGAAATGCGTGAAAAACGCCGCTGAAGTGAAAGGTATGAAAGCTGCCAATGTTCGTGATGCTGTCGCTTTGTGCCGCTACTTCCACTGGATGGAGCAAGAGGTTCGCTTTTATTTGACTTAAATGATGCTCGCTGAAAAACACTTAGGTTTGTATATTTTTCTGAAACCATGCTCACGTGTGTGTGTGTGTGTGTGTCATTTTCGAAACATTTATGTTGTAAAAGCAAAAACGTTGCTAAAAATCCTCAAACTCAAAGCTTGTGTCAGTATTAGGTGGTTGGTTCTTAAAGGTAAACATAACAGCTACACTTAGACTGCGTCTCCATATCTGATTTAAGCCCTAGTCGTTTGTTCCAACTTGGCTTCATCATTATTGGCTTAAAAGTGCTGCTCTGTGCGTGTCTATCATATAGTTGTGCCTCACTGGCAGGTTCCGAACGGTGGAGTCACCGAATGCTCAGCCGCCGAAAAGTCGCTTGAATTTCGAAGCCAGGAGGACCATTTTGTTTCGCTCAGTTTTGGGACGATATCAAGCTCCGGTGCTACTGGTTCAATCATTCATTACAGGTACAACGTACGTTTAATTTCGCGTTGCATCTTAAACCATATCGAAAAACTTGTTGTAGTATTTGTTGCTGATAGCAACAGACCTCCTTTGGTGTATGCTTCGCCATTGCCACTTGCTGCTGGTAAAGTTGGTTGAAAATTGTAAACATAAGCTATCGGTAGCCTCGCGGAACGTAGTTATCTACAGCGCATAACAAGTGGGTCAGGGTTTCTTAATATTTTTATTGTTGCAACTCTCTGAGAAGAACCAAATGGATTTCAATTGCATCCTTTTCAAAAAATAGCAAATTATATGTTGCAGTCAATTAATGATAAAACACAATTAAGTGACGTCATCATCTACATTTAAATAAAGTCAAATTTCCCCTTTGGGGTAGTTAGTTCAAGGTTAAGAACCACTGACGACTGACGTAAATCAGGCGTTGTTGATTTCTTTCCATGCGGCAAAGTAGTTATTTCATGTAACTTAGCCCACAAGTTTAGCCTTGTTTGTCCTGAAAAAGAAACGCATTGATTACAAAAAGCATGTCACTATTCAGTACGTAACAAATAATTGTTTGTTCTACCCTCCAGTACGTGTTTTTTTGTGTAAATAAGTGAGCAGTACGTAACAAGAAAGTCTTTTGTAATGACGTGATGGATTTCAAGAATATGGAAAAGTGTGTAATGATGTTAGTATGAACTACACTGATTCAACCCACCGAAAGATTCGCATCAGATTTTTTGCGACTTGACTTCAAAGTGTAACTGGACCATATTGTAATCATTTTTTATAACCTTTTTTACTGGTCGTTACTGCTGTGCTCAGTATATTAGTCCACTTGCGATTTCTTAAACTGGTGACAATATTGCCTTTCCATGACAAAAACTAATGTCTTGTTCAAGATGCCGCGCTCATTAACGCTACGACTAAACAAGTATAGATGATTCGATAATAAACACGTGTGCAGCGAAAGAGCGAGTTAGCATCGTGTTGTGCGTCATACTTCTCTCAGGAGCTGAATTCAAAACGTGCAGATAAAATTCCGCAGTGGCCACCAACAGGTCCACTGTCACGAAAGCTTGGAAAGAAGAGCAAGTAGTTCTGAAAAATGACGATGTGATGTCAAGGAATGCATTTGTTGCACAGTTGATGTATCCGCAAAAACAAACGAATTTTCGTATGGTCTTAGGTCCGCAGTACTGCTAGCTCCCGATACTTTCCGAACCAAGCTTGACCACGACTGAACTTGATCTACGCAGCATCCCCCAACAGTGCGCCTCATTGGTAAAAAGCACAGTTTTTAACGAAAGCATGGTGGTGTGTGTCAGCCATTTTCTTCTTTTTTTTTTCAGTCCAAATCGCGACGAAGATAGGCCAGTGGAAGCTGATCAGCTGTATCTATGTGATTCCGGTGCCCAGTACAGGTAAGCTGCTGATGTTGTCTTGGTAACAGCCGGTCGCGATCACCGTAGTAATCTGGTTAAAGGCAGTCGAGCTTCTTGCGGCGGTAAGCTCTTGACTAATGGTTAGAACAACTACTGGAGCTGTCCTTTTGACCAGACGCTCACCTCCCGATTGGAAATGTCGCTTTCCTTATTAAATTTCCTGGCGTTTTTAACTCGCTTCTCATTTGTTGTAGCAACTTTGGTCTTGGTCGAAAGCACTGGCGAGACATCGGCGTTGGAGCACAGTACAAGTCCGGCGCGTCGATACATTTTTACGAAATTTTTGGCCGAGCAATGCTCCGTTTTCGGGAATGTTTACGTGCGATTGCTGCCGCGACTGGTTGCATAGCGCTGTTGTTTGCCTGTGAGAAGCGTATCAACGGTCGCCTTTGTTTGCGTGAAATCAACCGATCACGTGTTTGTTAGAGACGGCACAACCGACACAACACGCACCGTGCATTTCGGTCAACCGACGCCTCACGAAAAAGAATGCTTTACCAGAGTTTTAAAGGTAATGCGCATGTCGTGTTACGTAGACGTCGACATCTTTTTAATTGCAACTGGTATTCTTACGTAAATTCGAGAATCAGATCTTTGTGTTGAAATTGCGTAGAAAACAATGTCGCTTTTATTGCTTGCTTGCAAGGTTTTCTTTTTCTTCTTAATTCAGTACTTCTGTCAAGACTGTGGAAAAGTTGCTTTGAACTTTGTCTTGCGACTTCAATATAACTGCAGTCCGCGGCAAAGTTCGTAAACAGAAAAACAACTCAAATCAGGCGCAAAACAGCAGCGGATTATTCGCGTGCTTTCGCCAGGAAAATCTACGTTAATTAAGACCCTCGACTTCGGTGTGATGACCTCATGACCTCAAACCACGTCTGGTCGGGCGACCCTTTCATATGCGCGCATAGGTGTGCTGGGCGTCCGGATCAAACCGCGCTATTATCAGCTGATCCTTGCGCTCGTCCTGCGTCACGTTTGAAAGCAATCCCGACTGCGGCTTTGCGTGTTTACGGCGTAGTTCATGGAACGCGTCGCGTGGGAGGATGATATCCTACGAACAACAGAGTTAGTTCGATAAGAGTTGTTTTCCTCGCAAACACAAGCGTTGACCTGTTTTACCCTGCAATTTTTCAGTAGCGCTTGCTCTGATTTGCTGGTGCCCATGTTTGTCCAACACGGTCAGTAGAGTGCAATTACTCCGGGCGTACGACGGCTGATTTTTTCGGTCATTTTCGTTGATTGGACAAACTGTTATTAAAATGACCGAAAAAAATTGTTAGTCAGTTTGGTCGTGCTGTCCCAAAAGGTAGCCGAGTGAACCCTGTTACAACGAGTTTTAATACTATCACGGGACAAATGACCGAAAAGTCTCAGCGAAAAAAAAAAACAGTGCGGCAGTAGACGTAACCGCACAAAGCGGTGACAGGTTTTCCGAATCCTATCGAGTGCAAAGCGCGGTTGACAATCGGTGCATTCGTCGACGATTAAAATAAAATGTCCGGCAAACTTTACAACCATTTCTGCAGAAGTTGATTCGATGCCGCCACTACTGCGAGACAACTGTGTCATTTTAATTCGACTGTCACAGAAGTAAACTCTGCCTTTAGTCTTTTAACCCGAAACAAACGCCAAGAACGTGAATTAATGCAGCTCGCCGGCCTGCTCCCGACCTTTGTTCGCCTCCGTCTGATCTTGCAGCCGATTGCCGCGAACATGGCATTAACTCTGCACTTTCGCAGGGTCACATCTCGTTAGCCTCTGTCGTCTTCCCGTCCGGCGCGAAAGGTTACTGGCTGGACACCCTGGCGCGGATGCACTTGTGGAAAGTCGGCCTCGATTANAGACACGGTACCGGGCACGGCGTCGGCAGCTTCCTTAACGTTCACGAAGGTACTGCGAAAAAGCACGACGACATAAAAATCGTAAAAGCGACCTGCCGTGATTTGCGCCGTTCGATGCCACTTGTCATTGACACGCCGTATAGAGTTCAGCATGTTTGTTAAATGCTTGATTGGGTTTGAATCTGTTTTAGCAGCGAAGCGAGCACGCCAAACTGAGAATTTCATGCCAACTGATCGGAGGTATTTTCGTTTTCTCGTTGCACTACGACCTCAAAGTAGCATATATCATAGTAACTAAAGTGTCAAAACAAGCTTTCTTATCGGCGTGTATTTCGTGTTCAGTATCGATCTATTGACCTGCTGCTGGCGCACTAAATCTCACCGAGACATTTTTTCGTACATATAAGGTCCTGGGAGTTCAAGTGATTTCAAAATCAACAGTGTTTCTATTGGGTGTCATTTATCCAATCACAAACCATCTTGCAAAGACGTTTCAATGAACAAAACAAGATTTTCTGAGAAATTTCTGTGTGTTCTGACGTCGTTGAACTGTAATCTCTCCTGCACCACTGTTTTTACCGCATTGTTTTTAACAGAACTAGAGCCAAAACTTTGCTCCACTAATCAGGGTCACGCCATCTTCTCTAGAGCTCTCATACTTGTATAGGCTATATTACATCGTTATAATACAACTTTTAACTCATAGTTCCTGTTGAAAAAAATTTAACTCTTGTGCATTTTTACACAAAATGTCCGATTTTAGCTGATTAGGGCGGTTGTTGATAAAATCTGACAAACCAAAGTCGGTTCCAACAGCGAATCTGGCGCTCCTTTCGTTAAAAGTACAACTCGATTAGCCGGTGGTTTTGTGCAGGACCCGTCGGTTCGTATATCGGCAACAGCGATCGAGTGGTCTCCGTGGCAGAAGACGTTGAAATCAAGCCGGGAATGGTGCTGACCGATGGTGAGGGTTGCTGTTTGTCAACGCAAGCATCGCCCTGTATGTTGCAAATAGCCAATGCTGGTGAAAATGGCAAACGCGTCTTGTAGATTCATTCGATTCATTCGTCCTTAACTTGTGTGAAAGTTCTTTTTTTTTCAGTACACGCCTGAACAGTTCAATGCGTCCGGATGACGTAACATACTCTGTATTACGTGGTCTGTTGATAAGATGAAGTGACTCAGTCGTTGTCCGACTTAAAATGAATTTTGTCGCCTTTAAAATGCTTTTCTCATTTAAAAAGTGCCATTCGAAAAGCACGGGATGTTTATTGTCAACTCCAATTAGCAAAGTTCAAACCACTCCTTAGTAGAGCTTGAAACTGATAGAAACTTATTGGCAACAGCCGTGTTAACTGCTGTCGTGCTTGTTAAGGAGCAACAAATATGGTTGGCGTTGCAGAAGTAGTGCCTTGCCATTGATATGCTGCCCCTAGCTCGCAAACAAAGGCATCAGCAAATTGTATACACGAAGGTGCGAAATGTGCAGCGTCTGTCACAATCAATCAATTGTATTCTTACGCGTGGTATAAAAATGTCATGAATCAAAGAAAAGAATGCGTGGATTGGCGAAATGACCGCGAGGTCAACAAGTCAGTCAACCCTTAAAATGAACAAAGAGAAAGGCAATCAAAGGGTATGATTAACCCAAAGAAAGGAAACAATGGGGAAAACAAAAAGAGAAAACACAAGAAATACAACAGACAAAGCCCTATAATGTCAGCAAGAATCGAATTCCGACAAACAGCGGCGCAAGCGTTGAACTAATTACAACCGGCAACTGCCTGGTCATAACAACAAAAAGTTAGACATATGTGCAAAACCAAGGAGCAATGAAAACAATATTTTAAAGAGCATCTGCTTAAATAATTTTTATAAAAGTAGGGTATAGTCTGTTTGAAAGTCATTCGGAATGGCATTCCATAGCTTTTGAGCGTCTGTACACAGAACGGCGCTGTTGTTTGACAAGGAATAATCGGTTTCTTATCATCAAATTGTGTGTGAAAATTGTGATAGTTTGATGTGTATTCATTGCTCTTCCGTAATTCCGTTTGGTAGCATTTGAGTGCATATGACATTTATGTATTTTGCAAGTTCGTATTTATGATACAAGTAGAAAAATGCTAATATTTTATGGATGTTTGTTCGCTGATGTGAATTTTACATACATCACCGTCCGATTGTCGAAGTTACAATACGAATACATCGGGACCATCACTCGGAATAGCCTGACCGTAAAACCTGTTAACGTGACCTTGTGGCACGCAGTCTGTTGTTTTTTGTTGTCCCACTCCATACCAGTGCAGTCAGCGACCTGACAAGTCATGCGAGAATTGCAATTTTTACTTAGGAACTTTTCTTTTCTTTGTTCGTTTGTTTCATTACAAGCTCCAAGTATCGGCTCTTGCCATAGTGTTTTCCCGTCTGTCGTTCAGGCGAACAGCACCGCAGTGAAAATTGAGCAGGGTGTTTGGCAACTCTCCCTTGGAAGTGAGGTGGTACTGATTTCGTGCGGATAGTAATTAACGTTTTCAGGCATTTCTGTAAAAAGCGAAATTTTACAGGAAAGAATTTCTGTGAAGAAGTACTGCAATTTATATTGGTTGCCTCCTTCCCCCGAGTAGCTGGGGGAGAATGCCCGACCACCGCGCCGACGTCCTCAGGTTGCTGTATGCGACTGCGCGTTGCTGATACAATGTCCGCCTTCGTCTCAGCAAAACCCGCTACATATCGCCATGGAAACAAGCATCCGATTGTGTCGAAAGCTTTGCGCATAATCTGCTATGAATAAGCTATTTTTTGCTCAATTTCGTAGAACCCGGTTACTACGAAGACGGAAAGTTCGGAATCCGAATCGAAAATGCGCTTCTTTGCAGGGAAACAGAAACGAAGGTTCGTAGTTTATTTTGTCAGCGGCCTCATCGTCTTTTTGCTCGTAAGACACAAACAACGGCATGTGCATTTGTTTCAGCACAAATTTGGCGGCAAACAGTTCCTCACTTTCGAACCTCTCGCCCTCGTCCCGATCCAGCAGAAACTGATTGACCGAGATTTGATGACGAAGGATGAGGTTTGAATTGCTGCTGTATTTATTTAGAACTTGCTGGCGCAATGTATCCGCAAAGCACGATTGGCGTTGTTGCCGCTTTGAAACGCTCTCTTCCGCCCAATGTCTTTGTAACAGTTAATGATAAAGGTTGATATAGCGTGTTGCGAGCACTTAAAATGTCGTGGTTGAAGTTACTAAAAAGCATCCGTACAACCGTGTTCTTCAAGACCGTCCAGATTTCAGGCACTGTTCGGTCCCCGTCAGACCCGCAGCCAGGGGTGGGCAACCAGGCAATTCCCCCCCTCGAAATTTTCCAAAACATGTTTAATTGATAGGTACAAAGAGTCACAATCATTTTGCCCCCTCTCGAAAATATCAGTTGGTTGCGGAACTGGTCCCCGTCAAACCACTGCCGTGTTTTACAAACCGGAAAATGTTCTGTGGAAGTTACGATACGAATGCATTGCGAACATCTGACCAATCTTCCCTCTGAGGAGCGCAAATGCGCGGTAGCACCAGACCATTTGCGCAGTGAAACCTCATTCTCGCGCACGTGCAACATTCCAAATTTGCTATTGTATATATAGTAGGACAGCCCTTGTAACGCTTAAAACGCTTCGCTGGTTGCGTGTCTGCATGGTTGCGCAATTGCATGCGCACTGAAACAAACATCTGCTCGGTGTGGAATTTTCTTAGAGGGAACACTGCATCTGACACTCTATTAATGCATGAAGTTCGTTATTCATACGGAGAGTGAAATCACCGGAGTAGCCCACCGCTTATCCCGAAGCGGTAGCTGGTTGTAAAATTACCAGGCTTTGTAGAGAATTGCGCGCAATAGTCAGTCATTGGTGTTTTTCAACTGGAGAACAATATCCTGTGTTGCGTTCTAGCCAGTCACTACTCTATTGCTTTCAAACTGTCACGCGAAACAAAACGAACGAAACGTTTTCGCTGGTGAGCGCTAAGTTATTTCTTCATTCGCGACTAAGCTTTAACGGTGGACAGGCCCGTAGCCAGGTTTTAAGGTTTGAGGGAGAAAAATACATTTTTAAGGGGGAATATTTTTGTTTTTGTTATGTTTTAATAAAAAACTTTCTGGGCCAACAAAAGTTGGGGGTGGCATTATCCCCGAATGCCTCCCGTAGCTACGGGCCCAACGGTGGATTCTTGATTAGATCCCCAACGCTCACGTGACTCGTTTGTTTTGCGTTGCCGAGCTGACCAGAAGCCATAATTGCTGCAGAAAGTAAATGGAACTTCCGGGGCTGATCACCGCGCAGCGTGGATAATGCCGGCCGGCTTTTTACGAACGTCCTCGCAACACCGGCTCATCGACTAATCCTTAATGTTGATGCAGCGTGTCGGAAGCGACATTGCGCATTTTATTGGCTTTGGAAGTTGCTCGCCGCGCTGCAAGCTGCTGTTCGCCTTCGAGAAAAGCCCATTTGAACGCTTGTCCTTTCGCAGATCGATTGGCTGAACTTCTACCATCAACGATGTCTCGACGTTGTGGGCGCAGCACTACAGCGAGGCGGACACGACGCCACGTACCAGTGGCTCGTGCAGCAAACCAGACCCATGTGATGCGGCCGCGCATCCTTCGCGTTGCACCGAACGGTTCAGATTTTACAAGCCTTCAATTTTTGCGATCGTTGTATTGTGTTTTTTTGCGATTCTTTTCATTTCATTTGTTTTTCTTTAATTTCCTTTCAAAGCTATGCCGTGGATTTTTTAAGAGCGCAGCTGTTGATGATTTCTAAACGTCAGTGCAATGACAGACGCCGTGTGTCCCATCGGGCGCGTGCAGTGTTGAACAAACGCTTTTAGATTTTTCAGCAAAGCTTGATTATCACCTCTTCGACCGCAAACAATTCATGAGCTTTTTGCACAATCCAGCGAAACCTGACGTGATTTTACGCGGTACGAGTCTCGTTACTCGCGAAACAGCCTGTGTGGCGCCAAGTGCTGTTCTTATTCTGCTCGACTGATGTTCGCGTGTGTCGCAAACGACACCACTCAAATAGCGGGACACTGAAGTACGAAATCGGAATGGAAACCACTGGACAGCGGGTGTTCTTTACGCTACAGGTTAAAAACCGTCGCTGTTTGCATCTGGATTTGCTGCAACAGCGCCTCCCGCCTTGAAGGTGATTTTCGTGGCAGAGCACCCGAGTTCTGCTGTTCGTTACCGGCCGTTTCATGCTTGACCGTTGCTGCTGTCGCTAAATAAAGCATCTTTTGTGCTTGCAATGTTTGTCTTTTTCCAAAGCTGTGGAATCGATACCGAAAACATCCGACTCTTCCTTTGAGGACCCAACTCCGATTCCTCTATTTCAGATTTTGACCATCGTAACACTAGTTATGAGTTTGTGACGAAAATGGTTTCAACAAGTATTGAATACCATAAGCAGAGTAACACACTAACCCAGGGGTGCCAAATTTTCTGTGAATCGTAGTAGCGCACACCTATGCATAAAGTATAAAATGTGAAAAAATAAAAAAAAGGTGCGCTCACTCGAAGTTTTTGGTCGCGACCGCGTCTTTGCACCCCTGCAACCATATCGGTTTAGGTATTTTGCATGTTCAAAATCAGTACTTGCGTCTACGTAATGTTTTTACCACAATAAATCCGTCGTTTTGTGTGCGTAGTAAACACAGTAATTGATTTTCTAAGGAAGCAGATGGATCATACAAATTCTTGATATAATCAAAAAGACTGAATTCATTTGCTGTTATGAAATGCGTCTTTGTTTCGAACGTGCTAAAATAAAGTGGGAGTTGAGGCTTATTGAAAAAAATAAGCAAAAATTAAGACCACTGCTGTAGTCTTTAAGCAGTATGCCAAATTATCGTTCCAAGGAAAATAACTACTACAGTCAGACGCGAAATCTGATCTGATTATTTTTAGTGCAGAAAACATATGCATTTGGGTGGGTGGTATTGCTGCCACAGTTCTATCCACATCACCGACAAGTGGTTTTTGTCTCTTTCGAAGATCGGGCAAACATTTCGTCTTTCAAAGTGCGGTAGATAGATTTATTTGGCGGTACTGAATTAACTGCGTTAGGTGGACTTACTGAAACAGCTAAAACGCCGGGGCACCGAAAAAACAGGTTATCTAGTCAGGTGCCCCTTGAATTTGCCGAGATTGATAAAGGTTTCCATGATGAAAGGTTGTGCCGACCGCAAGATTTGCTGTCGCAGTTCGATGTATAGGTTGCGTTTGTGAAGATGTTATTCTTGTCGGGCGCAAATGGCCATAACGTTTAATAGTCATGGACCGCAAAGTTCCAGACGAAAAGGAAAAGAAATATCCGACAAAAAGAATCCTCTTCGGGTTTGCCATAACCCTTTCTTGATCCACGCACATCCATTATAAAGATAGTTTTGATTATGGCTGTGATGTAAATTCCTTGAAGATTGAGTTCATTTTTGGAGATAATCTTCGTAAGAGAATTTGTCTGCTTCTGCTTTTTGATATTCTGCAACAAGAACTGGACCGCAGCAGTAACGTATTCACGACATAACAAGCTATATTAACACGCATAGAAAAAAGCAAACTACAAATACACACATACGACCATTTAATTATGAACATGGAATGACAGACAGTCGCATTATATTAGGCTACATAATTCAGGCTGGAGTAAGAGACTTATCCCAAAGCCTTTCGTCTGACACTCTTCAAGGGATATCGTCAGAGTGAAGTGGAGATACTACCGAAGTGGTTTATATACAGAAAAGTTCTCATTGGTTAAAGCAGTGGCCAATAAGAAAGGGTTTAGGAGATAAGAAAAGGCGAGTTGTCATTGGTTGAAGATGTAATTTGGACTTCGTCGAAACGTTGGAACAGTCAACCAATGGAAAGTTTAAGAGGTTTGGGAGATCTTCAAGGAGTAAATGAATTCTTTTTGTTTGCANAGAAGAGNATTCAGAGATTTGATGAAAGTCGCTTCCAGGGCGGAGAGATGAAATGGAGTGCGGGCTCGAACGAGGACAGAGAATTTGTCCTTATTGCAATGTAAGGCACATTGGGCGTTTTCAAGAAGATGTTGACCGATGGCGGATTCGTGAAATTGTCGGGGACTGGTGTCCTTACCAGGGCGGGGAAGGCTTTTACGGATGTGTGGAGTGGGACGGTTGGTAATGGATTTTGGGATGTGTTGTTTGATTCTCTCTTCTAAGCGCTGAGACGTGCGACCAACGTACCGACTGTCACAGTGGCACACACATTGGTAGATTACGTTGTTTTGATGGTGGGAAGATAGCACGTCTTTCTTTGTTGCTGGTAAGAGCTGTCGGGTCGTAAAAACAACATGTGGTTCGACGGAAAAGAAGCAGCGCTTCACGGCAGACGTGATCTGCTTTTCGAACTTCATCGAAACGTATCCGAACCATGAAATGTGTAAGTAAACTGGGCATTTTTTCATTGTGTGGACCGGGTTCAAGTTAAGTTGTTGAGTTTTCGTTTGGTAGTGGACTTATTTAAATTTTCCGGATAGCCATTTTCCAATAGTATTGAAAGGATTTTGTCAAGCTCTGGGTCAAGTTTGCCTTTTGAACAGATCATGAAAGCCCTGTGTACCAAAGTACCGATTAAATTGATTTTCCGTTTGTGGGGGCTGAAGGAATTCCAGCATAGATACTGGCCAGTGAAGGTAGGTTTGCTGTAGACTGATGTTGAAAATTCAGTGACTCCGAATTGTATATAAACCAGTTCGGTAGTATCTCCACTTCATTCTGACGATATCCCTTGAAGAGTGTCAGACGAAAAGCTTTGGGATGAATCTCTTACTTCACGCCATCTACAAATATGTCTGGTGTAGTGATGCATTAAANGCTTTTTAAGATTTCAGCCGTCGGCAANTAAACGAAATAAAAGTCGGAGATCATGATTGTGTCATCAAGTCCAGGTACGACTATTGAGACCCTAAGATTNTTNTGATTCTCCAAGACTTTTCTCAGAAATGCATCAAAAAATGTATCCACATATTAAAAATTATATTTCGTTGAATTTTATGAATTTTTACCAAATTACTTTTGTTTTCCACCACCAACGGTCAGCTTAACAACAAAAAGGTAGAACAGGTGGTGTTTTTCCAAGGCATTTCAGCAGAGTACACAAAGTCTACACAAATGGCCCGAGACCGAGATCTTCATTCTTTGAGATCGAGGGGGAAAAGATATCTGAGATCTTCGAGACCGCGGCTCACCTAAATAGGTCTCGAGACGCGTGGGCTGCGACCACTGCAAGTTATTACGGCACACTAAATGCAACGTGAAACCATTGCAGTCTAGTATTAAAATCATTCAAAGCTCCTTTGTACATTTTTTTCCGAAAATGCAAATAGGTGCTCTGTGCATTTACAGCTACATCGTGAGAGGCGCAGCTCGAAGTAAGCACTTGCAAGCGTGAGTTGACCTTATGGTAAAGAGCTGCTTGTTATGCAGAGGCTAACAGAGTTGTAAGTTGTGCTGAACTTGACAAAACTCGTCACCAATTTCATTAATAATTTCAAGCTCACCTTACTTTTTGAAAAAAGCCGACGCTTAAATTACGATAATAACTCAAAATTTGCGAAGTGTCAAATATATCCAAGAATTCAGTAAACAAACTCAGCGTAATTGGAGTCAGCTGATTGACACTGAATTGACTCATTGAACCGTTCGTTTGAGAAGCTGGAGTTAATATATACAGAAGTTTTTCGAACATGTGATAATTGCACAATATCAATCAAACGACGCTCATTCTCCGCAAAGAATCACCACTTTGCTTTAAAGAGTTTATGTTTCGGAAATTGAGAAGGTATTTTCAGCTCAAACAGATAATTGATTGCGCAGGAAGCCATTTTAGTCATGTCACATCATAACCAACCCTTTCATCAAATGGACGTAAATAGCCTATGCTTTGAAACAAGTCAATGTCATGTCTCTGAGGGCGCTTGTACAGACAGTGAAATATTCCTCTCATTAATTTGCGCGTTTACCTGAAGTGCAAGGTCCTGCACTGCACACTCTCTTATCAACCGCGTTGCCCGGGCAACTGGAACCTCCTTGACATAAACGAGTTCTTTGTTGCGAACCACTTCCACAAGGTGCATCACAAGGAGTCCAGCTGTTCCACGTGGTCCACTGTTGAATTGGAACCTGCTGGGTCAACCACAGCTCAGTCATACCTATCTTTCCTGTTGGAAACGTATGCATATTAATTTTAACGACTCTTCGAGTCGAGCTCAACAACCTTGAGAGAGTGTTGAAACCAAACACGTCGTAGGTCAGCAAACACAACAGTTAGTTCACTGTCATCCGGGTCTTCGCCAAAGTGGATGGTGCAGCGGTTTGTTTTTTTGTCAGACACCTAGCGTCTTTGATGACAAATGAATTCTCGGTAAACGAAAACTAACGACTTAGAAAATTAATGGTACATTCGCCATTTCCTTTGAGCTTAATTAATTTTTTATATGGTTTTCCCGTATTTTTTTTTCTCATGAAACAACCAACGAACTGCTCAGATTAAATATCTGTTTCAACCGGTGTGGAAAACGTTCGCATGTTTTAGTAGAGTGCTCGAAAAAATTGAATGAAACTTGAGTTTATTTTGTGAAAAATCACTTTTCATAACCAAACAGAGTAATCTTTTAAAGGCCACCGACCTAACTTAAATGGAGAAGCACGTACGGACGTAAATTAAAGGTATTTTTTATAGACAGACCACAAAACTTTCCTGCTGGGCACAAACTGTGCACACGCTTACACAACATTCGCATTAATCACGTTACTCATCATCCAAATTTTTGCGTTGAATACGTTTCTGGTTGCAGTGTTTTGCATGCATTTTCGGCCTCACGTGCTTTCGCCAGGTATTCTTCCGTCACCTTGCTTCACTGGTATCATATAGATGAAGGTATTTATGATATTGTAAAAGAAACTTGGTAAAGTTTGTTTCTATGAACAAGCTGGTAAAATCATATGGGGCAATACAAGGTGTGCAGATTGGCACTTACACCATATCTGCCGAGCTGTTCGTGCACCAGCTTGATACCACTTGACCCTGTCAAAGTAAAATGTCACCATGAAAGAGCAGGTGGTATTTTTATGAATAATTTTTTTTTAATTGTTAGATTTGCTTCCTTACCGGAAGCGGCATTTCTGGAAGAACATTACCTTTCAGAAATATTTCTGAAATGCCACATACGATGCCAGAATAAACTGAGAAACAAACCGTTTGCTACTTATTCAGGGGAAACGTTTGTTTCAACGCAATTGCCTGTGTTTCACATTGCCAAAGACAATATAGAATATAAAAAAACTGATTCGGAGTTTATGTTACACCGCAGTCTATTAAAAATGGTTATTCTTAGTTGCTAATGCACATCCTGCTAACGTTAGTAAAAAATATGCGTTCACAGAGAAAAAAGTGGGAGAAGGAAAGACAAAAACCAAGGAAGAAATAAAGAAAAAAGATATGAAGAAAGAAAATATTAACAAAGAGCAAAAGGCTTCTACTGCACTTACCGCAAGCACAAGGACAATTGCTGCATGTTTTGGGGCAGTTTTTCATCACAAACGCGGATGATGAACAAACTTGCTGATTTGCCATCCCTGAGCAAAGCCATGAGTACTGTTGATTGTCTTGGCACGGTGGACAGACGCACCTATCAAACGTTTGTTGAATAAAATTGGGTGAGAATTTCACTGATTTTCGTACAAGGAACGCAAGGAGCTTGGTAATCGCGACGTATGCCGCCAAATAAAACTGAATACAAGATGTTTAGTTATACGTATGGTCATTTGCTACAAAATTCATCGATATTTTTCCAAAACAACAATTTTTCATGTAAATATGTCAAGAGAACACCGAGGAGGTTATCCCTGAACAATTTCGATGCGAAAGCACTTCAAATTTCATTAAAATCCTGAAGAAAGCCAAACCTTTGTTCCCTTTAGAAAACAGTATTCAAAGCCAAGAAATTATTTTCCTTTCACTGATCACGCAACGGTGACAACTTTTCGACCAGTGCAGTGCATTGCATAACCAACGCAAACTTACGAGCACGATTGAGGGGCGGTGCATGCTTGTTGCTCACGTTCCTGTTGTAAGCACGTTACTCCGTATTGACAGGCTCTCATTCTGGTTCGCACTCCTGGACCACATGTTACTGTACATGAAGACCAAGGCCCCCATAAGCCCAATCCAGGATTGCCTGCATGAATGGGAAGCAGTCTCACGGGTACATATGGAAAAAACTAAAATGAAGCCTAAATACTCTATCTTACACCCCAAACTTGCAAGTATGAAAAGCAAGCACAGAGATAGCTCTTGCAACATTTTACATTGTTTGCAGTTCTGTTACGTTTCTCAGTTGACGCTCAGCTGAACCAAATCCAATTAACAACGTTTTCCTAAACTTATAAAACGGAGTTCGAAAAACTGGTGCAACATGGAAATAATGCAATTTTATTGTTTGAGACCAGCAGACTCTACTGAGTTCTTTGATGCGATTTAAAAAAGTATTACCAATCCTAGCTTGTTTTATTAGAGACGATTACATAAAACTGTAGTTTTTTAAAGAATGAAATAATTGTAATGTGTAAAGTTCATTGAATGTCGTGCCTATATACTTCTGAAGAATCGAGAAGAGAAACATTGGAGTTTTTTCTCCTTTTTTTAGAAATGCGTTTGTTTGCGTGGCTACTTGGCTCGCCCTGCTGGTATTTTCCTCCTGCAGGCCAATTCGGGCACTTTGCACTGGTTTGAAACAGCCCGTCTGGTGGTAATTTGCGTTTGAAATTTGTCACCACCCGGATGTTGTCAAGTTGTTGCCTTCAGTCCACTGCGAAAATACTCTTGATACACTTTGTTTGAAATAATGACCCTTGAAAAAGGCTTGGCACTAAGCAGCGTTGATAGACATGATCTCAAATCAATTTACGTTCACTGACAAAAGGTCAACGCAGGATTTACATTGTTATTATCGTCAGGAAAACAAAGCACCTGAACACATGCTGGGATAAACCAACAAATTTGTACTTATTTTCTTGCAGCGTTTACATCAAAACCTGTAGAAAACGGACGTAAAAGTTTCAAATTAGTGCTTGTTCAATTTGCATTATATTAGTTTTGAAGTTGCGTTTTTTTCGTTCTTAAACAAATGCTAGTGTCAGTGAATCAAAGATTTTCAACGTCCATAACCAGGATTTGCTTATGTACCGGTATGGTTGTAAAGAAGATGAAACGTTGATCGCTCCAAATGTCAAGGATATACACCTCACGCCCTAAAACAGAGCTTTTATCTTGTTATCTTCAAAATGGTGTAGTGATCTGGGCATAATTGTGATGAAATCTTTTATCGTCTTTTCGAAACTGATCTTCATCGAGTTTGACGTAATAATGGTAAAACTTTCACGAAAAGATATCATCAGTGTTGGAATATATGAACAAAAAAGTTTAAATAAAGGAGAAAAACAACTTTGACCAAAATATAACCTCAAAACGGTTTAAGCCCGAAAGAAATCAAGATGAACTTGACGGTACAAAACGAAGTGTCCAGAAAACCGTCGATTAACGTTTTCAATGCCTTCGGCAGAAAGATGTATCAACTTCCAGGAAGGAAATCTGGTATTATATCTTCAAAATACAATTCATGGAGGCACGTGATTTGTTTACTTTTGCACTATTCGTACTTGACAAATGTTTTTACAAAAATATGATTGTATCCTTCAGGTAACTTCATGAATCATTTTCGGTTGCTTTCAACTGTTTCAGGCACACAACCTTACGACAGCGCACATCATTCCTATGGAGAATGGCGTGCTCTGTCGTGTAAATTTACAAAGTTGTTTCCATTTCCTGACTCGAATGATTTCTACCCACTACGTCTCGAAGTGTTTGCTAAAAAAGTGGTGTCAGATGCAAACTACCTGGGAATCTTACAAAATCGATGTCTGTTCAACATCCCTCGGTGATCATGGTCATCGCAATGGTTCTTAAAATAATTTTCCCGAGTTCGCCGATCTAACGCTTATCTCAGCAGATATACTTACCACTGCAAAGTCCGCACGATTTTCTGCACAACCTCTGAACATAAGAGGCTGCAAATGACCTTTGACACAAACCCATAGTTTTGTATAGTAAGCAAGAAGCAGTACCAGAAGAATCTTGGCACTCTGAAAAAAAACAAAGATATTAATAGCTTTCTCCACTAAAAGAGGTGAAACACAGCTGCATGCAAAGGTTTACGTTACCTTGTCCCATAGCAAAGGTTGCTGCACAAGAAAACAGCAAAACACGAACAATGAGCGACATCGAGATTTCCTTGATAAAACTGGAAAACAATGCGTATTAGTAAATGTAACGAGCAATTAACCTTCAAATTTTCTGGTGCAACAAAGGAAAGAAAAGTGCTTAAGGTTGTTTCTTGCAAGAGAAGTAAAATTACGTAAAAATAACATTCCTTTTGCAAATAGTTTCAGTTCCGACTATAACCTATCGTATGCTTTGTTTAATTATAATAACAAGAAAAACAAGTAAGGAAAAAGCTATGAGTGTACTGATTCGCTTTTTCAAATTATCGTGCAATTCGCATGCATTTCACTGCTACTAGTGCCCTACTCCAACTGTGACTGTATTCAGAAATCCCTCCTCATAAAGTTACACGTTTTTGCCTTTTTTCTATTCGAGGCCCGATTCTGATAAACGGCCGAAGGCTACTGGCGTCATTAAACGTAAAGTTCAGAGGGAGAGGTGACACTTTTGCCACCTGACACATGTTTCATCATTCCCACTTCAAGGAGTGTCGGTGTTTCCACATCAGCAAACATGATTTTCAGGGTACCTGAGGAGGTATTCAGGCGTTCTACGGCATTATCTGGAGATCTTAGCTGCTCTAAGGCGGAAGCAAGATATTATCGCCCGCAGCGGATTATGGAAAGCGCTCTGACTCCACCTTGTTAAATAACCGGTAATCGCCGTTTACACGCAGCAACGTTAACCGCAGCAACGGTGGGATCTGCGGCAACTTCTTAACTTGCGTCAATAATTGCAGCCAATCTAATTAACAAACCTTGGCTCTACTTTATAATTTTGGAATTATGATAGTTGTTTCACAGTGTTCGATTTTTCAAACAGTTTGTGTCACAAGCAAAAATCTTGATCACAAACTTTGAGACTATTAGTGATTTGCAACTTGCACTGCTAAAGTCACTCTTGACGACATTTTTTAAACATGAATCTTTTGTGGCTATTGCTGATCACATTTTATTTCCTTGTTAATAAGATTCGACTTCACTGCTACGGCTGTGGATACATAGCCGTCGCCAAAAAATTTCAATAGGGGGGATTTGCGTTTCTGCGGGGGGCTTTTGGTTCGTGCGGAGGGGCTTGACACTCTAAAAATTGACAAAAACTCAACTACTTTATAGTGTTTCGTGTTTCAATTTTGGGGGGCTTGGAGCTTTGGTTGGGGG
>JGI24158J21664_10002822_pt1 | contig 21404 bp, 10 predicted proteins | sample Ectturendosymbi3_FD_21664 | JGI IMG/M metagenome (IMG submission 21664)
AGGGCCAGGCAAAGTGGGCCAAGGTGGCCTAAAAGTCCTCCACTTATGACGTCACTCACAAAAAACCCGCACCCCCCAGGCAAAAAAAATTTTTTCGGGTGCAATCTACCAGACTGGCCGATGCGTTTGAGCCGTTGAACAGCTCTCTAGCGCAATCGGCAGAGGAGCTAGGGCGTTGGTAAGGCAACCAAAAATTGCTGTTTTTTAGGCTAAAATCGAAGTACGAAAATACCGTAGACCGGCTCTCAACGTGTTAATGTTAATTAAAAGCTCTAGGCTATGCACTGAAGATGATAACAGTTGTTATCGAAATGTTTGCAAGATGTCAGTTGTATCGTTTGCTTTGGCCGTAGTATTTATTATAAGTCTAGGTGAGGGGTTCTTAAAAATTAGATGTTGGTTGTATTCAACTACAGTGTTGGACGAATGTTGGGAAGTAAAGTCCAAGTCCGGACTCAAGTCAAAGAAAAAACATTGCATAAGATGTTTACTGAGTCACCCGTGAAACTAAGTAAAGAACATCTCATGTCATTGGACATCAAAATGGAAGAACATTTTCCACCACAGCATGAAGCAGAGCCAGCTTGGATTCTCAAGTCATTTCCAGCAACAATTACCCACTTTACACTGCACTGTTATGGGATTCGCGTTGGATTGGGAATCCCACAAATCACTTCAATTCGATAACAGTGCAGTGTAAAGTGGGTAAATGAAGATTCTCTTCATGATGAATCGATCGATCTCCAAGAAAATTTCTGTGTTAAAGCCATTTATGACAGCATTTCTATCATAGAATTCTGGTGTCACCAGTTGGATGCTTTTCCAGGACCAGCACAAATGGCACTGAATTAGTTGTTGCCATTCCTAAGCACTTACCTCTGTGAGGCAGGGTTTCCAATCCTAGTTCAGCTAAAGACAAAGAGTAGAAGCGGACTTCAAGTTGAAGATAACATGTGGCTTGCCATTACCAGGGTGAAACCAAGACTCTATACTATGCATGAATGAAATAATAAGTAATTTGACAATGTTTAATTGTTATACAATGTTGTTCCATTGATTTTTTTAGTATTACCACTCCATCATTACATTCATTCTAGCAACCTAGCAACATTGTATCCACATGAAGATGAAGATTGGTGCTGATGAATGTGATGCAGCCTTTACATTGACCTTTCTCACTATTTCTAGTGAATATTGAGGCAGGTCAATGCAAAGACTACATTTCTAGTTCCTCACTGTTCTAGGGAATATTTCTTTACCAGTTCTGTTTTATTTCTTACATTTTTTAGTTAATAAACTATGTTGAAAAGGGGCATAAAGATTGACAAAAATTTGACTTCCGTTATTGAGGCGATATAACTTCTAATGACCATTGCTCTAGTTTTTCTGTATGATTTTGAGGAATCAGCCGACTTGGCTCTGTTTTCTTCTTGCGATGATTCAAACTTGCACATATCTGTATTCAAGTAGCTACTTTCCACATGTGAGACAGCAAGGAATCTATTGCATATTGTTAATCGAAAATTATTTCGCGTGACACTACACATTGTGAATCCTTAAATCTGCAAGCAATGTTTGTTAATTTCCTATTAAAAATTTGCTGATTTCCTGTTCAAAATTTGCAACAGATTCCTTGCTTGTCTCTCATGTGCATAGTAATTACTTGATTTTGATGTTTCAATACTATTTTTGTAAAAAGTATGACAACCAATTGCTCACAGATGTTAAGTTGGTTCAGTCCTTTCTTTCAAGAAATCAACTCATGAAGAAAAATGCAGCAAACAAAAGCAATGATAGTTGATGAGGTTTCCAATCCAAAAACAAGACAAAAGCAGTTTCAATTAAGCAATACTCACAAAAAATAGCCTTTGTACTAAGCATAGTGTACCATCACTGTAAGCACAGCATTTGCAGCTGCCCAACTCATACACAAAAATGATGTGTATTTCAAAAAATGGTGCATTAAAAACATAGAAAAAATGTTGCACTTGAAAAATGCTATTTTTGCTTTGCTACTGCACTGCAACTTCTTTGCTACTGGCCTATCTTGATGAAATGTGTTTTTGATTTTTCCAGACCACCTCTTATACTATGGTTTACTGGCAGGTGTGCTTTTGAACAAAAAAAACAACAGAATAAGTACATAAAAATTCTGAAGTTTAATGGATACTATTTTTCAAATATTCAGTGGTAAATTGGAAGCAATGTCAGCTTACAAAAGCGACATTAGCATGTAAATGGAGCGTCTCAAATTAAATTAAATCCTATCTGAAAACTGTAGAATTCTTTGATATTTATTTTAAGTATCAAGATTTCCACTTGCAACTGGAGCACATTAACAAACAATTAAACACTCTGAGTATGCTTGTAAGAATGTATGCTGATGCATCCTCCCTAATAGAAGAAAATGTGCTCCAGTTTTTTAATGCCGTGGTAAGACAGTGTCAAAATTATGACACAGTTGAGGAAGTGCATCTAGAAAGATCTGAATTGAAAATTTCTATCGATCGGGTTCTGGACCCCAATGGGTTTTACACATTAAGTTCAGGAGTATAGACTACAACAGTGAGTTGTTAAAGAAGATTGAAATTGCTGAAATTCTGAAACATCTCTGTTCTCATACAAAGCATTAAAATCATTAGAGAGAATAATAGGTTTTAGCAACCTTTCATCTTGAATCCTTATCCAAAATTGTTTTAAATAATATTATCAAGTTTTATTTTGCTTAACATTCATAGCTATGTAACAGCTGCTATCAAAGTAATTACAGTTTTGAACACAGATATTTTACCAAAAACCAGGGATAATGGAATGCATACAACATTTGAACGCATTTTTGCTTCCAAAAGTTGCGACTATAGGTGACGTCAAAACTTTTGGGACTGTCATAAAGTGTGTTTTGGTACACATACTAAGCAGCTAAAAGTTAAAGAAAGTGCCACCAAGGCAACCTAGCCTTAAATTTCCAGTACGAGTGCACATTTATTGTGCATGTTGCAGCATACTTCGGGTTTTCTGTCACCACAAGCAAGATTAAGCTGTGAACTGGTCATGTTGTTTTCTGTTTATTGTACAGTATTTAGGTAGCACACATAATAATGTGCAAGGTTGGGTATGGTTACCTGTAATATGCTTGTTTTTTTTGTTTTACCAGTTTGGTTTTAGTGGTAGTTTGGCCTGACTACACCAATGCAGTACTGGTCAAAATTAGCTATTTGAAAAGCCTAGATAAATGTACTGTAAAAGACTGATGTTTTAATTTTCACAGCTTTTCTTGAAGCAGAATAAATTGTCTACTTTATGTTGCAGCTCTGTGTTTGTGTGAATGAGGTAGACTAGCTAATACTGCAACGATTACAAGTTTGCTAATTGCATCCATGTTGACCAGATGCTGGGGGAGTTGGAAGCAGAGTTGCTACCTCGCAGACATTTCCCAGAAGTTTGTCTTTACCAGGTGGGCACATCACACCCACCAGCAGCGACAATGCCGCACAAATGAATCAAACAAGGTTCGTGCTTGTAAAATCTAAATCATTTTTTTAACTTTGAGGAACAAACAAAACCAAAAGTTTTGTTGCTGTAGCTTAAACAACAATATGACTTTTGTTTTTGTTTTTTGCTTGAAGTTTACCACTTCAGTTCAGCGCATTTGGGAAACGCATGACAAAAATTGGGTAGAAAAATTCGTATTTGTTGTATTCATCATCCCATTTCCTCCTTTTCACTTTTATTTTATCGGCTCCAGCTCGGTTTCTCGCGGAACTGGTGGACCCCAACAAGTGAAACCGGTTGCGACCCATCACCTCCTGCGGCGCAACTGTGTGGATTATCCTGAAAGCATCCTTCGTTGACTGCATCGCTTGTTATCCCCTTTGGCAAGGAGTTTTCCTTCACTGAAATGTGTTTATTAGTTTTTCTAGGGACACCTGACACGATAACCGTTCAGTTTCTTGCAGTGTCCCGGCAGACTGTTTATGTTGGAAACGTAAATATATTATCCCCGTAATAATGCCAATAAACTACTACTCCAACCTTCTCCTCTTTGAACTAAATTTCAATTCTAAAGCTGATGTAGATGACGTTTGCTGATTCACTCATCCAGTTTCGCGACTGTTTTCATCAAAACAAAGTGTTTTCTGAACGTACTTGTAAAGAATCTGCAGGAAGTTATAAAACTTATTAGTTACAATTTTGTAGTTCCTATTTCTTAGTTCTTCGTACGTGCTAAGTAATGGTGTGGCTGTATCGCAAGACGGTCATGTGCAAATGGAATGTCAATTGTCAGCTCCCATGAATGAGCCCACGTCGAACTAAGAAGAAAGACCCTCGTGTAATCATCAATCGTGAATAATGAGCTTGAAAATATTAAAACAATCGTGAATGAAAAATGAATTAAACACTAAAAGACTTTCAAAACCACTGAATTTAGTAAAAAATAATCTGGAATATCTGTATCATTTGAACAATCCTATGCTAGTTGCACGCTACCTCACTGCAGTTACTATCACTGTTGCTGATTGTTGTTCGAAAAAAATTTAGAAAGATTCACCTTAGCAGTGTTGAGCACGCGCAAATAAAGATGGTAGGCTAGGTTCGAGATACTAAAGACTTGAAATACGATACTTACGGCCTATCTAGCCTCTTGCTCGGCGTTAATGGGTGGGTGCAAGGGAACAGTTCACACACGATGCTGCCAAGTGCCATAGACTCGCCGCTAGTGAAGCATTCACTGCGAAAGCAGCCGCGTGGCCAACGCCCAAGGTAAAAGCATCTATAGGCGCCGCAAACCACTCGTGACACCCCAAATGGAGTGTTAGGAAACTTTTGATATCTGATGGTGATGATCATTAATTACAATACCCAAGTCAGTATTGGGCATAGATGTTTGCGTAGTTATTTGACATACAAGCCTTGTAATTCATAGATAACTTGTTATGCTTCGTCAAGTTTCTGTATTTCCTCGATAACTGTTAAGGCAAGCTGCAAATAAGACTATGCAGTGATAAGCAAAGCACTGTATCACCTGCAAAAAGATTTGAAAAATTGGATGAAAGAGGCAAGTCATTTACATACAATAAAATAGTAGTGGTTCAAAACTTTAACTCAGGAGAATGCCACAAGTTGCATCATCCTTGCCAGGTTGAATTCCTTCAAAGTTAATATAATGCTTGCGATTAGCTGTAAACATAATTCTCTTATTCTACAGAAAGAACTAAGGAGGGTCAGAAGTTTCTCATGATTTACTGTTTCAACTGCTGTTGATAAGTCTAGAAATATTGAACAGGCAAATGATCCATCAACTGACTTTAGAAGGCAGTAATAGTAATCATCACTAATCGTCAATTCAGTTGGTGATCTATTGCTGAAACGACGCTGGGATGTCGTTAGGATTATTTTTTCAACATACGAGTATATTCTGTGATAAAGAAAATTTTCACATATTTTCTGCTGAAGGCTGAAGGAACTTGATCTGTAGTTTGAACATATTTTAGAGCCAGTGCTACTTCCACAATAAACTGGCAGCTGTGTGGTTTAAACATGTGTTCTATACGATTCAAATCTTTCAAAAATTTCCTGCTAAAACTAGATCGGTATTCGGTCTTCGCAGAGTTTCCTTTTCCTGTCCATAGCAGACATAAATGAAAAATGTGTTTACTTTGTTTTGTGACGGAATCTACCCTATGCTGAATTGTGTACCTCTACTATTTTCTTTAAACTAGCTTTGCAGACTGGTTGCTAGCAAGTGTTGCGACGGTGACTTATTTTATTGACAGAGGTATTTTGCCGATGAGTCGAAACGGCATGGCAGGTGGAGCGCAAATGCCGTCCAATCAAATTGGAAACAGCATTCTTGCCAACCGACCAGGAATGCCCAGTCCCACCCGGGGCATTTCTCCCATTGATGTGCTGAAGCAGTCCGGAAATAGGAACTTAGTAAACACTGCCATTTCCAGGTAAGGCTGATTTCTTGCATCATTAAAACTCAGTGATGGCGGCTATCACTTCCTGGTTGAGCATAAACCTGCCGTCCTGCAGCGTCAAGAAACCTCATTTATTTATGCGGACTGGTGCACCCATGAATTTCAACGAGTTCGCTTCACAACTCCACACTGTGAGTGTAAGACAGGCTTTCTCAAACGGGGCTCCCGGCCCCCTTTGGGGGCCACGAGCAGGGCCTTCACTATGTAGCTTTGCTGTGATATTGCATAACCCAAAGTGTCACGATATACTAAGTATTCATCAGTTAAACTTAGAAGGGGGCCACGGCTCATGAAAGTTTGACAACCGCTGACCTAGATAGTCATAAAGCGTACCACTGGTGTAAGCTACGGGCAACGAAGTAGTAGCGGAGTTAAACGCCTCAAATCTACGTGAGTCGAAAAAATCGACCAAATGTCTCGAAAAACAAACGAGAATGTGTCAGAGAAAAGCCGCAGATGCATATTTACTGGTTACCACAACGACTTCGGATCGGGCGCGCGACTGAGTGAGAGCTTGAAGTCGTCAATCCGAACCGATATTATAGCTCTTTACGGTTTCGATTAAGTAGCCACGAGCCGCCAAACGGAATGTAGGGACCATAAAGTTAGCACAACTTTCGAGTAGGAATGACGCAAAGACGAATTCAGAATGTGCAAAACGCGATTTTCAAAGCACGTTGAAAAACCTCTAGATCTCGGTGGAAGTGCAGTGCCAGAGGGGGGGGGGTAGTCTGCAGTCGGAACAGGACTTTTCGGTCTGGCCGTTTCGGTCACTGGACATTTCGGTCTGGCCGTTCCGGTCAGGGGACATTTCTGTATGTAAACAACTTATTGCATTCGTTTATTTAATTGCTTATAGGCAGGCGAAATGTCACTCTAGCTGGTGTTATACCAACTCCCTTTGAGTAGTCATGATTGCGATTATATCTGAATTGTAAATATGACTTTGAAGAATTTGTATTTAGTTGCAAAATGTCGATAATGATTTAATTTGCTTGCTGATGATAATGAAAAATCATATGTTGATGGTGTTGAACTGTTGGATCTTGGATCATGTTTGTAGTTTTTGTAAATAAAACTTCTCGTTGATTTAAGTATGTTTACATTAAAATGTGAGCATTTAAGATTTCTGCAAGATTTCATAGTCTGACCGAAATGACCCCAGACCGAAACGGCTCGGACCGAATCGGCCAGACCGAAAAGTCGCGTACCCGTCTGCAGCAGCTGTAGAAAACAAAAACATGTTCAATGGCGTTATAGGCGTGCGGAGTTAATAGGCGTCCTGCTGTGCAATCCGGGCCTAATGTAAAGTTTTGCACCTTTGCGCTTGCCGTTGGCCAGCCATACTGGAAGTAATTCATGCCTAGTGAAAATTATCATGAATTGTTAGTTGTACCTTGCAGTATCTATTATCAACGGGAGCTTTCCGAAGATACGCACTGTAAAAATTTGTTTAGTGACTGAATAAAATTGTGTATTGGTGCACCAGTAATTCTAACTATTTTTGTTTGCTGATCTGGTGTCATTATGCCGCTTTAATTCAAACTGCGGTTGCTGTAAAAAAACGTGCATTCTATTGCTTTAGTTCAGTGGTTCTCATTCTTTCATGGTCCTTGGCCACCTGCCTAGACCTCGCAATACATGTGCCCCCTAACCTTCAATCAAAAAGGTTAGAGAGCTAGTGATGCTTACGGTACGTCGGCGAAATTTACCTATACTTTAAGATATTAATGTCTGATCCTCAGCTGTGAACGGATACCATTCGATAGACAGTGCTTCAATGAAAATGTGAATTTCATTTCAACGTATTTGCGTTCTATTTATTTGCCGTGCTAGACGGGTAAGCCGGCGAAGACCTCCGCTCGTGGTTCCGCAGCAAACGCCCCGGGCCCCCAATTGAGAAAGTGTGAGTTAGTCCGTCACTTCAGTCCAGGGTTACTACCTCTTATTACAACAGATATACCAAATCTTCTGTAAAAATAAACCAAATCCACGTAACAAAAAAAACCTAAAATATATTGTGTGTCACTGGTCATGGTTGTTCATAAACAATGAAAAACTTCCAAAGCAATAAAAATGCAACTCTACCTTGTAGACAATTCAAATTTTGAGCTGTAATTTTTTTGTAAAGACAGTATTACACTGCAAGTAATACAGCCTGGAATAATAACAATGGATGGCAAGGTCGTATGGTAGCGATGGGCGAAGCAACGTAGTGTTGTACGCAATATACAGTAAAACAATGAACTTCAGTTGTTTTTCAACCTATGTCACAGTCACATGGTAATATAAACATAACCTTAGATTTACATAAACTATCAAAAGGTTCATAGAAACCATCTAGGCACGAATATCAAATTTCCAATTTGCCACAGAAGGAATACACAACACACAACGAACATACATCGGAAGCACAGTGCTTTATTTTACGCTTTGCTATATAACAAATGATTTAACAGCAACCGCAGACTCAACTAAATAAAAAAAATTATATACCAATACCAAAATTTGTATACCAGTTGACAACACTGTCATCCACATCCACTACTGTCCGGGCCTAGCTCAGCAGTGTCAATAACCGTTGTGACGAATAGTCGCCATTGTGATCTGTGAAAGCCTCATCATTTTTAAGAGCATTTGGTTTCGCTTGCTTGTTTTATTTTTACCTGTTTTGTACGCACTCGAAACTATTTAAGAATGTTCAAAATGATGCGTGTCGTCAGCGTGACTTGTTTTTTGCAGAAATCAATCCTTCATCGGATCCCAGGTAAGTCTGATGTTCCTCATTTCCTTTCGTGTTATATGACAGCTAGGATTGTTCTGTTGCCTTAACATTCCCGGTTTTTCGCTAGCACCACTGTTGTACATGCGCAGCAATTTGCTTACCACAATACCAGGCTTTTACCGATAACCTTCGTTTGATTTTTGATGAAAGACAGCAATTTGTGAGCGTTCATCAACTGTGCGCGTAATTTTTTTAAGATCATCGTTTTTAAGAAATCAAGAGTGCTTAGCAACAACGCAAAAACCATTGATGTGGATGAAACCATGTTGATTTGTTAAAATGTCGGTTTTTGTGTTGCTGATTCTCACACAAATTTGACTTCCTAGTTTAGCCCAGTTTACAAATCTTTAACAACGAAGTTGGCGTGTTTTGAAAGCAATGGAGAGTTCGTAGAGTCTCATCTGCTCTCTTGTTTAGCTCGAGCGTACACATTTTGTTAGATGCGCTCCTAAACATGCTGTGTCAACAGTTGTCTTACTGACATGCTTGTTGACGATTGCAGCCGCCTTTCAAAGTGTTCGAACCGCCCCCGACGTTGAACGAGATGCTGAGGCTGAAGGAAAACCTTTGGAAGGAGCAGTACTTAGCGAACTTTGACGCTTGCACAGCCGAGTTTAAGTTAAACAATGCGAATGTTAAACTGTCTCCAGGGGTAAGATATTACGAACGAGTTGAGTGACCTGAAATAGTTAGCCACCAAGTGTCACGCCAGTTGTCAAGAGCAGCACATCTGTTTTTGCAGTCTTCTTCAATAAACGGTTTCTTAATATAACTTCAGTGGCAGGCGTTTAGTGTAGATCGTTACAGTCGAGAGCGTAAAGTGTTGCCTCAGCTTTTCGTCGACTCCATTTTGCAGCCGGCACGGCACGGTCAGCGTGAACCATGGCAAAGGGCACCACCACTGTGTAGTGTTTGTGCGTATGAGGTGTTAAGGTAACGACCCGGAGTGAAAGGAAATTGAGCCGGTTAATTTGTTCGCATTTTTCATCTGCCAACTTAGTGCCGGTTGCTGGTCAGTATGAAGGCTGGAAATGTTAAATAAGAATTTTGGTTTCGACTGATGTTGCAGGTTTACCACGGTTAATTTATCGTGTAACTACTGAAAATGTAATGGCGCAAATCCATTTAAAAATTTGCCGTAGTTTTTACATTGTTGCAACGATAGCTAGTGTAATCTGTAAATACTTGCAATCTCTGGAGTGTTGGTGATGCATTTGTTTCAATCTTACGTAGTCGATGCCCATCAGTGCAATAGGAAGTGAGAGCCTTGCACACCTTCGACAGCAGCCTGTTTCCACGTCTTCCACGCCGTCATCCCACATGGGAATGCCCGGCCTAAGTGAGTCAGCGCGTGGTGTTGATGCAAAGTTTCCGCTTTAAGCATTTTGTTTTGTATTGAATCTGTAGTCGCGTGAATAGTGTGGCTTGCAAAGGTTACAAAGCTAAATGACTGTGTCATGTGCTAGAAGATGTAAAACAGCATTGACGAAATCTATGTGAAAAACTTACTTTGCTTTCACACTGGACCAGGCCTGTAGCCAGGTTTGAAGGTTTGGGGGGACAAGGTTTTTGTTTTCATATATGTATAATAAATGTAATAAAAACTTTTCTGGGCACAACAAAATTTGAGGGGGCGCTGCCACCGAATGCCACCCGTGGCTACGGGCCTGCTTCGGACCGACCTACTGCATGCTTTTATTTAAATTAAAAAAGACGTAATACACATACACAAAGAACGTGCTTCATGCACAAGTTGAATACCTAGTTACCATGTTGTGTACACACTACACAGTGCAGCAATTTAGGATCGTTTGGGGTGTTGCCAATTTACTTCCGGTAACAATAATTTACCTCACCGAGCTGCGTATTTGCAGATGCCTTCAATTTAGATCAATCAGAGTTTCCCGCTTTGGCGCAAAGAACAAGGCCCATAGGTTCACAACCGGCGACAGCTAGTACCACGAAAGCTCCTTATGGTATGGCGGTTTAGTACGCTTCCGGTTTTCGCTGCTGGCAATGACGTGTGCATGCTTGACGTTGTTTACACATGAACTTGCTTGTTGTCATGGTGCTTGCGCTCTGTTTTGTTCGTCGTACGTGGCTCATTACCAGAACATTAAAACATGACCTGGTTGATTTTTTGCAGTCGGTTTGGCTGCTGTTTCAGTGTTCACGTTTCATATATAGTTCTGCTCGAGAACTAAAAGTTTCCTATGTGTCCACTTAAACTAATGGGTTTCCTCCATAAATGTAAGTGTCGAAATTGCACGCGATGTCGGCGCAACGTTGCTAAACGTCGTTTGTGTGTACAGTAGGGATGCTGAACAAGCAGAACGAACATTCGGAATTTCAAATACACAACGAAGACTTCCCAGCTCTTCCCGGCGCTGCTGCCATGAACGTTATGAAAGCCGTGTGTGAGTGTTTCAATTATTTCTGCTGCAAGCCGCGAGCGCTTACCCGTTGCTTCTGCTTAAAGGTTTTCAGTAAGATATACTAGTGGCGTGTAAATGACCATGTATCCTGCAGTCCCCTGCCCTTTTTGGTCGTCGGCCACTCTGCAGTGCCGTACTGTCTAGCAGCTAAGCATACAGTGGTGACGTTACTTTTCCAAACTATTGTAAGCCAAAGGAATTGTATTCTAAATATTTTATTTTGAGTAAATTTCAACTGTAAACTTGAAGGCGCCACCTGCCACGTGGACGGCTTTCGCGAACCGTGTTTTGGTAACTACTAACGTGGGCAGGCGAATGTACCCCCCTTCAATGTTATGTGCCGCTCTGTCACTACTGATCTATTTGCAGTTCCAGAGCAAGACGGCAGAGGAGACGAATCGCAGTCAAAGTTTGTAAGTTCTCCGATCAACCGCTTCGTTGTGTCGTGTGCAATAGCTTTGGCGTGAAAATAATTGTCCTGCCGGAAGTGTCGTTTTTGAAACCACCTGGCGCTGCGATCATTCGCTCGCGCATCAACTCCAAACTGACGCCAGCCTGTGTGGCGTGATCGTCCGATGACTGATTTGTTTGTTCATGCCAGGCAGACTTTTTAAATATCATTGTGAAAGTGGAACACCTGTCGTCTGTACCATCTCATTATGCAGTTCTAATATATTTAAAGCTCCTACCCGACACCTAACGCCTGAAGCCATGTCTTCGTGATTGTTTCAACTGCCAGAATTCTTACACGGTGCATAGTTTGCTGCCCCGTTGTGTGTATAATCCTTTTCGGAACACTTTCGCGGCCGTAGATGCATTTGCAAGTCGAAACGAACGATTTTTAAAACTCGTAATCGTTGCTCCTGACGTGAATTGTGCCGCATGACATAACAGCGACTTTTAAATCACATAGTGCTTTCGCAGCGGAACCTCATGCATCATCGCTATTGAAAAGTGTGTCTCTATGTTTGCTTTGCTGCTGAGGCTGGCAAGACCGCTTGCTGAAGAAATCATTTGAGATTGTTCGTATAACGACCAGTTTGATCTCCTGGGCGCACTTGCCGCCTTCTGGTTTTGACTCTTTTCGTCGCTTTCTGCCTGTTGTTGAAACTTTCTCAACGCGCCACCGCGTTCATGAACATCTTTTGCAAACAAACGACAGGAGCTGTCGGTTTTATTTGTACAAACATAAATTTTGCAGAATCCACTCGGCAGTCTGCAGATTGGTGGTGGACCAGGTGGGTGAAGTACTTTCGAATTGTGGTTTGTTTTCCCCTCAGCTGTTTTATGTTGCAACACTTGTAAATATGCGCTTGTCTGTTAATGTTTGTAGTGATAATTTCCCAATGTTAGACGATAAACGCTACTTAAAGGCGTAAGAACAGAATACGTCTTGTATCTGAAACGAGAATACCTCCTGTCCCTTGAGGAGGAAATTCTTCATTGGCTCGTTATTTGTATGTTTTTTTCAGGGCGTTGTAACATAAATTCGACTTGTACACGTACAGTATATGCATAAACTGCTCAGTGAGAGAATACTTGTTAGTTTGATTTGCAAAGACTGTCTTGAAATACATGCGACATTTTTTTTATATTTTCACGGCCAGGCTGTTGCAAGTTGATTAGTAGGTCCGGTCCGTTCGGGTAAACCACCTCAGGCGACATTTCCTTAATGGTGAAGACCCTATTATGTGTTCTGCCATACTCGCGGTATCCCAACCAAGGATTGTATTATCTCTTAGAATGACTTACTTCCGAAGCAAATGTTGTTACGTCGCAGTTAACTGCGCACTGCGTCTGTCTTTCAATATGCATCGAAGGCATAATAACAGTACATGATTTGCCGACAGCCGATCATGGCCTAAAGTGAAGGACCAGCATAGTGCTCTTAGCTCTTGATAGTAAATGGGGGATTGCATGGCTGAGTAACGCACTGCAAACATTTTTTTAACCTCTCAGGAAAGTAATTCATTCTCCTCTTTTTCGGGGAGCGGAAGAAAACGCGCGAGCTGCAGGTTTTGTTACTCATGCGTTTTTTAATGCTACAGGCGCAAACGACAAGACGAATGCCAAGCAATCGTCGAACTCTTTGGGTCAACAAAAGGGAATACAGGTGCGTAGCGCTTCGACGTCCACCCTTGCGTGAGTATGCAAATAAGCGCCTGTTTTGGTTTGCTAATCTCCAATAACGGCGTAACGATCGTAGTCGACTCGCGAAGTTTCAGCGTTGGCTGCAAAAGCTGTTACTGTCCGTCGCTGCTGGTCAACAACTGCACAGATCTGCCGATATCTTTGATCACTAACTCCTCCCTGTGCATCTGCTGCGTTCGTCAGGTGTTCGACTGCGCCGACGTTTTTTTCCGGCACCTTGCTGGCGACTGTCGGGTTGCGAGGTCGCTGGCGCGATTGGAAGAAGGTCGGCGTTGCATTCGCCGATCGTGTGGCTGCCAAGAATCGTGGACGGGCAAAAAACGAGTTAAACCAAAGTCGCAAACTTGTGAAGTTTTAATTTATGCGCCATAATGTGTGAGTTGTATGACGTAGAAAGGAAACGAATGGGAGCAAAATGTTCAAGTGAGAATGCCGTTCCGGTTATGAAATGAATAACGTGCCCCGTTGTGTTTGCTCGGTGGTGGTCGAACCAATTGAGAGGGATAGTGTGTTCATTTGCTTGTCCGATTTGTTTTTATGTGTCATGAACGTTTTTTTCATAAATTGTTTCAGAGCTCTTGTATTCGTTGCTCAACAGCTCTGCCCTCTTTCAGATTCTGTTGGTTCGTATTTTATCTGCTGCTTTCGAAAAGTTCTGTTTTGTGTGAACTCGTTGTTTACTCGGCTCCAATTGGCTGTTGTTGCTCTTTTTTTCAAAATTTTATATATCATATTTCAATGACCTGCGCACTGTTAACACCCCATCAGGAGGTTATGCAAATGCATAGTAGCTTTTTTCGACGATCATGAAAACTTCATGAAAAAAAAAACGTTTTGTTTTTTTGTCTGTCGCGTGTTTTTGTCAATTTCGTTTCCTACAGAGTTCCTCATTGGTAACGAGCATTAAGAGATTGATGTTTTGTAAAACCGAATCGCGAATGCCTCTTCAAGAAACGCTGGTTGTGCTGAAGATATGAAATTTGTTGCATGTCGCCCATAGTGGAATAGAATGAGTATCCTGAGAGTTGAATTATGAAAGTAATGGTTTGCGCTTGTCGTCGGCTCTTTTGTCTGTCGTGTTGATTTCATTTTAAAGAAGGCATTTTCCCAAGTGCCCAAGGCAGGGTTGAGAAAAACCCGTTTTTTTTCAAAAACCCAGCCCACATGTTTTTTGGGTTTTTTAAAAAAACGGTTATTTTTGGTTTTTTGAAAAAAAACAAGATTTTGTTCTTTTTTTAAAAGAAAACAAAAAACCCATTCTGAATTGTTTTTATTCCTTCATGCAACATCACTATTTTCAGAATGACACAATAATAACTTGTTATACCTATTATGGCATTCAAAATTGAGGGTAAAGAAATGTACCCCATCTTTGATTTCGCAATGTGTTGTTGGTCAGTTCACTCCTGAATGGTAAGGCTTGGCAAGCATGCGCACAGCAATTAGAGAAAAAACATTCCCACACAAACTCTGCAGTTTCACGTCAAGTTTGTGTGCATGCCCTGCCAGTTCAGCATCTATTGAGTGTATTTTTTCGATATATTATTTGGCATGGTCCAAAATCAGAAAGTTTATATGTAGAGAAGGCAGAAAAAAATGGTTAAAATATACCGAATGGTCAGAGCTAAAGAAGATAACCATTAGAATTTACTCATACTGTTCGATTTATTCTTCTCTTTTTTTCATGTCCTTTCAATTTCGTTGCTGTTCGTTCTGTTTGATTGAATAAAAATTACAGGTAACTGTACAAGTGGCCTATTTTATTTTTTACTTCTCAGTAGATTTTTCAAAGGAAAGTAAACAGTGGGTTTTATTGTTTTTTTAAGTGGGCTTTTAAAAAAAAAAACGAGTGGTTTTTTTTGGGTCGTTTTTTTTTACAACAACCCTGGCCCAAGATGGAGCCTGAAACTGGGCGGTGTCGTTTTGCGCGTAGAGCGGTAGATGACCTACTGACGTTTTCACGAACCGCGCTCCATGTTTTGTCTTCATTGCCTGACGCAACAGCAGAGATCGTCATTTGGCGGGTCACGTGATCTTCAGGCTCCACCTCTTGACAGTCGACCCACTGGGCCTTGATTGGAGTTTCCTGGCGCAGGCAGCGATAAGCGTCATTACAATTTGCTGCGTGTGTTTGTTCGGACTCCGTGCAAAATCGTTACAGCTCGCCGAAAACAGATCCGCGCGTTAAGCACCGTAGAGTTTTAGGGAATTAGCTGCGGTCGATTACCATGTGTTGATGCACATTGTTGACGTAGTCATGGGTCGGTATGCCTGGTCGCAACGCGCTGATGATGATTTCGCGTCATTCGTGCTTGTTGGCGAGTAACCCCCCAGGTTTACCTCAGAAATTTGCGAAACTTTGTTTTTAGGCTCGTTATACGCAAAGGACAGGTGTTGATGTAAAATCGCCAATTGTTTTCACGTGAATGTCACATTTGGAGTTTATATATATATATATATAATGCCTTGGCTAGATTTTGTAACTGACTTTGACGATGTAAGATCAGTCTGATTTGCAGCAACCTTTAAATTTTGCTTGTTGGTTGTATCGATTCCCAAGTCCAGGGTGATTTTTTGTAATTCGAACTATGATGCATCAACCATGTTCTCGTGTGAAAAACAAGCACTTAAATAGTTGTATAATCGTCAAACTACATGATGACGTTAGTTTGCATTTATCTCAAAGGTATTAAAACGTTACAAATGAATGTTCAAAATGAGCTTGATAAAGTCGATACTTAGATGAAGTTCAACAGATTATATCAATAAACTATAGTAAAACAGCTTATATGATATTAACTGCAACACGTTCTCCATACTGTAAGTTTAAAATTTGTATGAATGGTGCGAGAATACAGCAAACTGACAGTTTTAAGTATCTTGGTGTTATAATTGATCATAAACTTTCTTGGAAATCCCTAATCAGTAGCCTCTGGGGGAACTTTCTCAAGCCTGTGGCGTAGTGTGTAAAATTAGGCATTTTGCTGATATGAAAATATTGCGTTTGATCTAAGGCTCTTTCATTCACGTTTACACTACTGCATAATTGATTGGGGACGAGCAGATGAAACTGCTACTCAACCAGTGCAAGTGTTACAAAACCGTGTTTTGAAATACATGAGTTTTAGCAATAGAACATCAAGTGCAGACAGCATATTTAAATTACTTAAAATTCTAAAACTTAATTTAGAAAAGATTATGATATCATTACACATGTTTTCCTATTGGGTAAAATCGCGACTGCCTGCTGGGTATTGACTCTTATGTGAGACATATATAGATATGTGATTTGTAAGATGTTTTTGAGCGTTGGCCTTAAACTGAGCACACTTTTGATTTCTTTGTTTTGTTTTTATTTCATTTTGAACTCGTGTTTTGTTCCTCACCTGTACTATTGAATTTGGCAATCAGTAAATATGGGCTGGGCTTGATTAAGTGACTGCTTTGGCCGTCTTACGCCCAACGTGTGCTGTTTGTTTAAGATTGGTACATTGAAAGGTGTTTTATTGTTGTGTACTTGCAACGCAACCACGACTTGACTTGTCGTTAGTTTGATTTTGTGAGAAAGGAATTGGCGTTCTGATGACGAAACGAACATGTTGAACCATGTACTTCTTATACCCAGCAACTTTGATTCGCCGCTATTTGCAAATGAATTCCAATTTGCCTCACTTCGTCACAAGCTAATGCGAACTGTTCGAACCGTCGCAAGATCCTTTTTCCCGAAGTGGTAGTTGCCACACGCTGAGTCTTGCAGCCGTTTCCGTAAACATGCCACTTATGTCGCTACTTGCTCCGTTATACAGGTTGCTTGTGTGAAACGGATCCGCAAATTCTGCTGCTCGTATCTACATCTGGTGCACGCAACTCTGATATCAGCTGCGTTGTGTGCCTGCGTTTGTTCTGAACCTTTTTTTCCGCCTGTTGTAAAAACACTTGTGAACAGTTTGCTGTCGGTAACTCGCAGGTGCTCCGAATACCGTAGTTGGTTTGCCCGAGTGTGATGTGTGCTGTGAGGGACAAAACTTTCGCGGCAGCGTTGACAGGCGGTCGTCGAAATTTCTTGTTCATAACTAGTGCATGATGTTCTTCCTCCGGTACGTCACTCACGGCTTGTTCAACTCGTTCTCGTATGGGCTGACGCAATGCTGTGTCCGCTGTTTTTAAATGCTGGTAAGAATGTTTGATGAGGTGTAGCACGATGGTCCGATTCAGCTATATCTGTAAGTTGGGTTTCGAAAAGCTGGGGTTGCATTTACACGCGTGTAGCCCAATGACCGCTGCAATAAGTCTTCAGAGCCAGGAGTTCAGCAAAATGTGACAGTTTGTGTTCGATTAAGCTAATAGCGACAGCGTGTAAATGTTATTGTGGATCGTGTTTTCTTTGCGCTATAAATGTTGTTGCAGCAAAATCGATCTCCTGTGTTCATTGGACAAGGCTGTTAATTACCTCCCTGCTGATTAACAGACATTAAACTCAGTCACGTGCATTGCGCATGCGCAAGTTTTTCGTTTGACCCGCAAGCCCTCCGGTTAATTGCCCGTACAAAAAATTTATCGTTCGCGTTCGGCGCTGGTCCGACTGGATTAATTGTTCTGTTAGCCTAATTGCAAAACCGATTACTTTCTTACCACGCGTAAGTCTATTTTGACGTCCGCAAGCCTTTGTCGCATTCACCGGATGTTTTGAGCGCTGATGTGTACGTTCCAGATGAATTGACGTTTTACTACAAGGCGAAAGTCAGGCTCGCTGCTCGTGTGTCGCTTCACGTATACCTGTTAAATCGTTGTCTGTTTTTTCACTCCTTAAGCCAGTGAATGCGACAAAACCAGTTCTCAACCTAGGGTTAATTTAACTCTGGGGATAAATGAATTGTACTGAACTATAAATTGTAACAAATGTAATTTTTTATAAATTATTCTGAACTGTAAGAGTTTGGTAATTTCGTATTTTTAATAAATGACCACCACTGAATGTATTGAGGTTAAATCTGGAAATCTTGTAATGAAAAAGTAAGACATGTAAAAAAGGTTAAGACCCACTGCCTTAAACTGTGTATATCTTCGTAAATCTGTCATTGAGCTCTTGCATCACCTGACGTCACCGCTGTTGTCGTCTGGTCAGCCTGAAAAATTTTTGTACGATCGTCTCTGAAAGTGTTGTTATGATTTCCTCTTTTGCCGATGCTCACCGACGAACTTTCGTTTTTTCCTTTCCGCAGGCTCTGCCTGACAACACGATCAAAAACATCCCCGGCTCGATGCTGACCGACCAGTACGGCATCGTCGGCTTGTTCGCTTTCATCAAAGCGGCCGAAACCGACCCCACCCTGGTACACCTGGCCCTGGGAAACGACCTGACGACCCTCGGGCTCAACCTCAACTCTCCTGAGTGAGTCTCTGCTTCGCACCGAGAGGCATCTGTGCCCGAAATTGTTAACACCTGCGCGACTTAAGTGGGTGCCAGCATTCAAATCGCTGGCGAGCACTGCCTAAGTCTGTTAACGCTCTGAAATGTTAAAACACAAGCAGTCGGCGGAAACACCCTGTGACAACTACCTACATATTTTTCCCGTCCTGTCAACCAGTAAGGGTTAGCCCCACGTTGCTGACGGTTCGCAAGCTCGCGTCAGGGCTCCTAATTTATGCATTGCCAAACGTTGAACGCGCTTGACGCTCGTTTTTTCCCCCAACCACTCCTTCAATTCCTGTTACCCCCCAACCGTTGGTAGCAGACGAGCGTAATGGCACGTCGTTTTGTGATGTGGTTACGCTGCCGCCGGAAAATTCCTGTATGCTTCTTCCTTTATGTCTGTTACCCTCAAGTACACCGCGCTCGGCAGTTATTTTTATCGCTTTTGGTGTTACGTGAACAAAGGCAGAAGAGCACTGAACATGCGCTTTCTAAAGATGTTAAACATAAACGCTCTGACAACACTCTGACTGATCGTTAGACGGCCCTTGGCTATTCAGGCAGTTGCAGTCATTTATTGATAATATCCTGTTTGATATCCTGGCCCCAGCAGCAACCAATCACCTGCATCTGTTGCCCTTTATCTTCGTGCGTTTACACATCGCTGTCGCTAGTCCCGCGACCCGATCAGTTCTGCCTTACGTAAATGTTTTAAAGATGACGCGAGCCGCCGCTGCACTCGCTGCCCAAAACCTCTTTGCCAGTTAAACTGCCGGGTTGCGCCCCCGCATCATCCTGGCTTGCTTCCGGCTGGTTGGTTCTCCACAGTGCATAGAAATCGAGTATGATGCTGTGCGCGTAAACAATTGCTTGCGCCGTTTCATTTGCTCTGTGACATTTCTTAATACGATGCACGTGCGCATCGCGTGATTTCAGCAGCAGCTGTACTGCGCGTGATTCAAAATCTGAAGGATAGTTCTTCGCCATTTCGCATCCCGCTTGTTCGTTCGTCGCGTGTCTTTTGCAACTTGTCCGTGCGTTGAAGATCACGTTTCCGGTGATATTGTTGTGCGAAAACGATTTCAAAAGGCCGCCTTTTGGTCGCTTCACAAAGAGCCTTGTTTTGAAGCTTTGCGAAAAGCTTTGAAAGATTCTCTCATCATCCGGACTATCATTTTTTGCCGATGACGGCGACGCGATCTTTGAAGCCTTTGTTCTCTTTTCACCGACAGCAACCTGTACCACAAATTCCAATCGCCCTTTTCGCGACAACCCTGTCGCTTGCAAGACATCGACTTCTTCGTGCCCAGTGAGTACCTAACGAACGCGCACATACGAGACAAGTTGGCCCCGATCAAGCTGAACCGGTACGGCGAGGACCTTCTCTTCTACGTTTATTACACGAACCCCGGCGACGTCCTGCAGCTTGCCGCTGCCGCCGAACTGTGAGTGCATTCCGTTTCTGTGAGTTAGGCGTTCTTTTAATACGGTCACGCCCGCTGCGGAGTTGGAAAATCACTGTCGGGTTGCCGCTTCTCGTCTGTGAGGTGTGGCACCAGACCCGTACACACGGGGGGCATTCTGGGGCAGTGCCCCCTAATTTTTTTGTGTCCCCTCAAATTTTCTTGTGCTAAGAAATTTATTTATTAAAGTATATAATAAAACACCTGACTACGGGCCTGAGTGGCACAAGTAATGACCTCTTAATTTTGTTGTTTGTTGGCGTGAACTTTTGTTGGTGGAAGTTCTTTGACTTTTCGGTGGTGTTTTCGAAACTCGATTTCAAAGTAAATAAATTTGCAACGATCCTTACATCGTCAGACTTAGTTTGAAATGCCACGATGCGATGGCCGCGGGATAGTATTGTTTTACCAAGTCTGCTTCGTTGCCGGTGTCTACGCTTCTCTTGCCTGGTTGTGTTTCACAATGACTGCGCTTAGTAGTTTAAGCAAATAGAAAAAAGTTTTAACGAAACAGATCATCGCCCCCTTTTCAAAAAAACACTGGGCCCTTTGCTGATAACCGATTAAACCCTGTCGTTGCTCCTGCGACCGGTGTCGTTTTGCATGATTGTTCACTTCGCCGCACAACAGCTACGCAGCATTATCGTTAGCGAACATCATCGCACCGGCCTGTCATGTCCCAAAAGCAGCGCGAGACTACCCTGTGACGGATCTTTGTTGCGCCCAGGCAGAGACGCTTTCGTGACTCCGCACGAGTCGTGGCCCCCGCCCCATTTTTCCGCGTCCGGTTCTCCGTTGATTGTCTTAAGTTTTGTTTTGCTCCTCTCTCCGCCGCCGACCAGAATCAAACCCTTCCTTCTCGTCGCAGATACAACCGTGATTGGAGGTATCACAAAGATGAGCGGATCTGGATAACCCGCGCTCCAGGCATCGAGCCTCGCATGAAGACCAACACTTACGAGCAAGGCACCTATTACTACTTCGACTGCCAGAACTGGAGGAAAGTCGCAAAGGTTGGTTTGCACTCCGTGTCTCTCTGGCTATGCACGTTGTGCGCAAAGCATCACTTGAAACATTGAAGTATGTACTTTCCACGATGGGTGTAAGCAAGGAATCGATCAGCAAATTTTTAATAGGAAATCGATTTCACGTAAAATTATGCATCCTCAGTCCTTA
>JGI24158J21664_10002825_pt1 | contig 21399 bp, 10 predicted proteins | sample Ectturendosymbi3_FD_21664 | JGI IMG/M metagenome (IMG submission 21664)
TACACGTTCCTAATTTTACAATATTTCAAAGTCTATCCAAATTTGAAGGGGGTTGCTTCCATTAACCCAAATTTGATTGGGGCTGTTGAAATTTACCCAAATATTTATAACATATGCAAATCTGAAAGAACCTCTTCTACTTTACCAGATCTTTCCAATAGTACCCAAGTTTTAATGCAACTGTTTCAATTACCCAACTTCGATTGAGACTGCGAATTTACGCAAATGTTTCTGATTGTATCCAAAATTCAATGAAGGTCTTGTATATTAGCCAAATTGGAATGAAATTGTTTGAAGCTACCCAAATTTGGATGAAGGTATTCCACTTGGCCCAAATTTGAATGGACCTCTTGCTGTTTGCTGAAAGTTGATTTAGTGTGTTTGAATTTAATTTACCCAAATTTTTCCAATTCATGGAAATATTTATAATTTCATACAAACTTGAATGAAGTTGTTCTAATTTGCTCANATTTTATTGAGGTTGTTGAAATTTACCCAAACGATTCTAATTTNATCTAAATTTGATTAAAGCCCTTATAGTTCACTTACATGTTTTTAAATGTATTCGAATTTCAATGGAGCTTTTCTATATAGCCCAACTTTGACTACGAGTGTTTGAAGTTACCCACAATTGAATGAAGCTATTACAAATTGCCAAATTTTATTGGGTTAATGGACTTTACCCAAATGTTTCTAGTTTATGCAAATGTTTTTAGTTTCACCATAATTTGTACAAAGCTTTTCTCATTTTCTCAGATATAATTGAAGTTCTTGGACCATACTCAAATGCTCCTAATTTACCCAAATGTTTCTAATTTTACCCAAAACTTGAATGACATATTTTTAATTGGCCTAAATTTGCTGAAGGCTGTTGGAATTCCCAAATGATCCCAGTTCACTTATTAGAGTAAGTGATTATTTTGCCATTAGAGGCAGAAAAGAATGGCAAAATAGTCTCAACAAAGCTTTTGCCATTGATGCACTGCAAAAAAAGTGAGTTATTTTTTTAATAATTGGAGTATTTTACGAAAAGTACCCCAAAATCAAAGGCAACTTTTACCTTTGCCCAAAACAGGTGAGGTATTGCCTGCTACTTACCCAAAACGAAAACGTTTTTACCCCATTTGCAAGAACCCCATGTAGGGTAACTTCAGAGTATTTAGGGTAATTCTTCTTGTTGCCCAAAGGTATGTTGGGTGATACATCTTTGTTATCTACGAACGAGAACTATGGCAACATAGACACTGACTCAGTTAAATGTGAATGTAGATGTATAATTTGCCCAAATCTTCAAAATTTTTGCCCGAATAATGGCCAATTTTCCAGCTTTGGGGATGCGACCGCATCCCCTGCATCCCCATGCTGTACGCTTATGGCTGTATGTACACCATATCGTCGGTTTTAGTGGGCCTACTTGCTTGTCTAGTTTAGTTGTCTCATTGTAGTGCTTTCTGTGACTATCTTTTTGTTTACTTTTAAAGTTTTTTTATGGTTTTTTATTCATTTTCATACCCGCTTTTTCTGTGGCGAGTGTCGCGGAGGCAGCAGCCCTAGGATGACTAGAAACGACTCACATTTTTCCGTAATCTCTGATATTTCTGTTGGCTACAAAACAAGACGGGTCCAAGCTAGGTCGCTGATGTAATCACACCACCTGGTCCTTGGTCGACCTTTGAACCGCTTTCCCGTAGGTATAGGCACTGGCTGCAGGACTCATCTCACCAGTCTTTCCTGGAGCATTCTGGTCACATGGCCAGAATGTTCTGATGAGAAGTGGCTGTACATTCAAGGTTTCACGAAAAGTGGCTGTACATTCAAGATTTTCACAGCTGCGCATTTTGTCGCGAAGTGTCACGCCGTAAACTTTTCGCAAAATTCCATCTCTGTCGTTTGTACTTGCGATAGCGCTCTTTGAGCCATTGCCCAAGATTCATGACCATAGGTGAGGATCGGAACAAAGACAGATTTAAATGCTGACAGCTTTGCGATGATTGAAAGCTCCCTTTTTGTGACCACGGAAAGATAAATCACATGCAGAACTGTGTTTGTTTTACTAATCCGTCTATCAATTTCCTTGCTCTGCCTTCCTTCGCTTGTGAATACCACCCAGGTACTGAATTTCTGGACCTGTTGCAATGTATTACTGCTTACTTTTAACATACACTGACCTTTCCATCAAAGAGTTGATGGGTAACCAAATTTTGTTTGTTTCGTCACACTAGCATTGTTCATTAAGTTTTTGACTTTACCTTGTTTCTGCCGGCAGCATCTGAAATCGCTGCAGGACGTTGTTGACAATCCCGTTGTGTTGGCCCTCGTGTAGTGAATTTTTTAAAACTTTCATGACGTTTCTCTTGGATAATTGCAACAAAACAGGAAAGTGCGGTAAGTTTAGGTGTGATTCATTGATATATTCAATGACCTAGTTGCAGTTGAGTACCAAGGTTTTCAAGTAGAATTTACTTTGCTTTTGTGACCAAGTGAAGGTGTGGGTCTAATATAGCTATGTCCAACCGAAATGGCTTACTGAGCCAAAAATTATGTCACTGTCTTGGCCAGGGCCGCACACTGAATGACATATTATTGAGGGCCGCACATTGAATGGCTTACTTTGATCTTAGCAAACTAAATTTAGCTTAAGCTAGTGTACTGAAAGCATTCGAATCCTAACTGCAATGGCAACAGACCTGATAAAGCGGCACTGAGGACCACCTGCATTAAAATGTCAAATTTAAAATTGTCAAAATATAGACAGGTTGTCAGTATATGGGATACTTTTACTACAACGAAAACCTAAACTGGGCCGCACAAAACCTTAGACTGGCCCGCGTGCTGCCCGAGGGGTTGGACATAGCTGGTCTAATGCAATGAGGAAAGTGTTTACCACAGTCGCAGAACATGTATGCAAGGCAAGATAATCGGCTTCTGTATCAGGCTTGCAAGCTTATAACTTATGTTTACTCTTGGGCATATAACGGTTAAAGAAAGTTCGTGTCCACCCATGCTAGTGTGGTGATACCAGGATGTGCCACTATATTTCTCGAACATTCTTTCAGGACAAATAGCTCTTCTGCTAACTTGTTAGTTCAAAAATATTGGCAGATCTCCCAGAAAAAACGTTGGTACTTCACTGGTAACAAGACTGTGCTGTTTTGGTTAGACACGGCCAGTGATGTAGTGCTAACAACAAAGGTGTGAGAACGCATACAAAAACATAGTAATTTTTAAACAGCTTCCGAATCATTTTAAAACAAAACGTGAAAAAGGTGTGGGAGCGCCGCTTCCAGGCATTCCCGCCCCACTACACCCCTGGCCACGACGTCTCAGTTCTTCTCAAGAAGCAGTGTCATAAAACATGACATTAAATTTTGGAGATTAAGCAATGTGGTCTGTACACTCTTCGCAATCCTTTGACAACCTGGCACCACCGCATGGCTTGAAAAAAGCATTTCAGGCAAACATTTACGAACTCTTCCAGTGTTGCGTTGATCGTAGATGCTAGTATTGCCAAGTTTGATAAAATGCCTGGATCCCGTATGTAGCAACACGTCCTCTACTCGTATTTTTCAGATCCAAACATTGAAATCCTTTCGGTCAACGACTCAGCGATCAACGTGACGCTCTATCCTGTCACCACCGACGTCGACAATTTCATCATAGTGGTCACTGAACTGAGCAACCGCACGAGGTTGGTTTTGCTGGAAAGTTAATGCGCGTATTTTCACTTGAGACTGAACTCACTGAATGTGCTCACTGGTGTCCTGAGTCTTAGGAAACCTTGGTGATCCTAATAATAGATTTTCTATTTGCCGGTGTCAAGCGAAATTTCTGACCTATCATTGTTTGTCAGTTATTTGATTTCTCAGAGTAAAGGAATATGGTTTGGCGATTATTTTTTATGTGTGTTGTGTAAATTAAAATTTTTTCGTTAGATGTCAGATACCCACAACAAGGTATAGTACGGGAATAACTGTAACCACTGAAAAATATTGGACTTAGTTTTAGACCTCAATTATTTTTCTTTTTATCACCCTAACCCAAACCCTAACCCGACACGCCGACCTAAACACCAAACCCTAAGCCTTATTCATCAGTTTTCTCAGCGTATTTGATATGTAGAATATTAGTCTGTGCATACGCACATGATGTGAAGTCAGAAATTTCGTAAGTTAGAAATTTCGCTTGACACCGGGCTTTCGCACTGTGAGAAAATAAGATCAGGAAAGCCTAAGTTTTGTTCAGCCTACACCCATCACGCTGATAAAGTTGGTCGTTGGCCATCAACGTGTATAGTTGATGTGTGTTGAAATGTTTTTAGGGAGTTGATACAGGCCCGTAGCCACGAAGGGCATACGGGGGCAGTGCCTCCCCAACTTTTTTGTGCCCCCAAATGTTGTGCCCAGAAAAATTTGTTTCAAACAAAGTAAAAACAAAAGTCTTGCCCCCTTAAAAGTATATTCCCCCCAAACCTTAAAACATGGCAACGGGCCTGGTCTGGGCTGATACCAGCAGTGCTGACTGTCTCTGGTGTATGCACATTACATTTTCCATTATCATAACAACTCTTTTGCTGGAAGTTGTCTTCCGAAGCGAAAATTTCGCTGTAATCATTAAGAGCACAAGCGTGGTTTCAAACGGATGCTGTTGCAAAATTCAAAATTGACACAAACTTTCTTACGCAGATTGCCAGTCACGCAAGTGTTCAACCCGTCGGTGGACACCTCCACCAACCCGATCACTGTCGGTCCATTGACGGCTGGTTACAGGTACTTGCTGGTGGTAAACAGCACTGCTGGTGGCGAACAACGGGAAGTAATACGTAGAGATTTCGTGCAACGTAAGTGGCCGAATGCCGTTCCTTTGCGATTGTTTAGAATAACTCTGAATCTTTGAGTATGACACTGGTATTGACTTTTGCAACTGAAGTAATCTTCTTAAAAATCGAATGTGTTGGATTATAATGCGGACAATAACAAAATTTTGAGACCAGTACCACAAAGAACGTGAATTCCAGGTTTGAGGAAACTTCCTGCTGCAGCGCAACCAATTAAATGTTCTAAATCCTAAGTCAACAGAGAAACGTGCTCCAGCACCACCCAAAAGGCAATTTGAAAACTTTCTGCACAAAGTTTGTGTAACAATGCGATTTACGTGAATTAACTGCTTACCGTCTCATCTTGTTTTCAGCGGACCCGATTTCTCCCAGCCCTGTACAAGCTACTCGCATTTCGGCTAATCAGTATAGACTGAGCTGGAGCCCTCTGCTCTCGGTTGAAAGGTAAGTTCTAACAGAAAAAGAAATGGTCATTCGTTGCCCACTTTTCTAAAATGAGATTATTTCAATAGTTTTGCACATCTCAATCAATAAGTTTTTTTTCTGCTTATAGCTTGTTCGAGGCCCTAATTTGCTATGTAACGGGTTTGTTGTGTTTTGTGCCCAGGTACAATGTGACCGTAATTTCCGAGCCCGACAAAACACTTGTCTCCAGCATTGTGACGACTTCCACAAGAGTCGACTTGCCGGCTTTGGAGTTCAATAAAACATACAGTGTTTTTGTTTATTCTGTGAGCAATGGCAAGCAAAGTAATCCGCCTACTTGGATTCCTATCACTACTGTCAGTAAGTGTAGACCTTGTTCATCATAGCTAGGAAGGGATGGGGGCAAATCAACGTTTGTGCCCTGACAGCTTCTTGACAAAAATCAAGTAAGAGAGGAAACAGCGCATGAGCTTAAACGTAAAGCACATGAGGAAGTAGGAGCAGAGTGCGAAAAGGCGACGCTCGAAAATCATCCCAACAGCATCTGGGAATGCTCATGTCGATAGTCTAAAAAATTCTCAAGTGTTACGTGTGTTGCGGTTTCCTTTGCTGCAACGAAACCGCTCAGAAGCAATCCCAATGACGTGTTAAGGTGTACAAGATTTGCATTTGGCTTTTCAATTTGGGTTATTTTTTGATCGACCCGTGTATAACTTGGGTGCGGTTAATTGCGGACCTAATCGAAGACCTATTTTGCCAAACCCCGTAAAATTTTTGCTTTGGTTTGCAGGTTCAGGACCAGTGCCACCTCCAAGCGACTTGAACATCCGGGTCTTATCGCCAAATAATATCCGAATCACGTGGACACCTGTACCACTCGCTGACCAGTAAGTTGCTTGGGCACGGATATTGTAGCCTACTGTTGAATACCGTTTCTTACTTGACTTGTGCTTTTGAGTGCCAAGAGCAGTGTTTCTCAACCGGGACCCTCGGCCCCCCCTTGAGGGCCACGGAGCGGTTCTCCGGGGGCCACGAGCAGAGGCCTTTACTAAATAGCTCTGCCGTGATATTGCAAAAGCCTATTGATGAGCAGGGGGCCACAGGTGTTGGCAGTCTTTGGAAGGGGGCCACAGACCATGGAAGGTTGAGAACCAGTGGCCAAGAGAGAAAGCGGCAAAATATACAGTTAGTGCAATAAATACAAGGTTGCAGCCGAACGGTATAAAAAAAAACTTAGACGTTGAGCTTTTCGAGTGCCATCAAACAATTTTTATTTCCAGTTACAACATTACTGTGATTCCCGACTTCGATGCGACACAATCAAATGTGTACACGAACACGTCGTCTGTGGACATCTACGACTTGGAGGCGGGTGCGAGTTACACGGTTAATGTCTACACCGTCAGCAATGGGAAGCAGAGTGCAGTTCCCGCCACCATTCGACTTAACTTGCGTGAGTTACATATAAATTTGACCGACTGGCAATGGCGCAGGGCACATAAGCTGTTGCTTGTTTCATGCCATCGCACACGTGTTTCGTGCCCAAAAACAATAAACAAAATAAATGTCTATTGGTGTCAACGCCCGAAGTGAAATGTCCAAGTCAAGTCACGGTCATTATAATGAAAATCACGGCCAAAGAAAACGATACAAATGACAAGGCCGTGATTTTCATTGTAAGGCTTTTCAGCACTTCCGTTTTTCGTGTACCAAAGTCACGGTCAAGTCCAACAAAAGCGAAATACTGAATAATTTTTTACAAAACTAGTGACTAGACTGTGACACTGCCACATCGAGTTTGATGCAAGTCCTGCATACCCGCCTCAAAAGATCAAACACTCCGAGGAATGGCCGGACGGCTATTGGATAGGAACGTTGTAGCTGTAGAACAAGCTATGCAATTAGGGACGTGACAACCACATGTTGGAGGTCGCTGGTGTTCTCATTTTACCAATGAACCGATGAAAATCGAGAAGTCCACATGGTAATTAGCATCATCCGTGAGCGCACTTTTTGGCTAACGTTATGGTCATCTAATTTGATATTTTAGTGAAGGTTCCGGTGATATTTTTCCATCTGTGGGAATAAAGGGCAGTACAAGTTAATAATTTTTGTGAAGTTGTTAATTTTCAAATGTAAAGCCGATGGAAGTATTTGGAAGCAATCGTTCAGACCCACGCTTTGAAAGATCTAGTTCTAGAATATATTGCCCCTGATGAACGTAATTCAGCAGTGGTGCAGTTGATGTGTCAATGGTGAGCCATAGAAAGCAAAACAGGAGCTATGGAAAGAACATATGCAGCAGCAAAATAAGCGTTGGCCAAAGACGTGAAACTTGGCATTTAAAGCTGTTGGAAAATGTTAGGTACGCGATATGGATCTGTAAGGATCCGATTTCTCTGATTCTAGGGACCCGATCAGATTTTCTCTGATTTTAGGGACCATAGACAAGTTTCTGTGATTCTAGGGACCCGATTTGAAATTCTAGGATCCGGATCGGGTCCCTAAAACGACTTAACAAAATCCTGTTTAAAGTACACCATCATCAACAATGCTCTTTGAGAATAGCATATAGCAGTTTTGTGTAATAGCGCACCATACGCATGTTGCGCAAGCAACGATTTACGTGGTTATTTGTCTTATTTCTGCAACGACGGTCAGCAGGCTTGGACGTGTAACATTGTATTCTGTTTCACAGCGTGTGCGTTATTCGGCAATGTTCGAATTCATGCTGCGATGCGATCAGTTGATGTGGAATTCATACCGGGAGACACTTCCGAGCGAATTTACAACGTACAGCTGTTCCGGTCAGATCAACAAAACGGCTTAGTTGAGGAAAAAGAAGTCAATACATCCGATTCGTCCATTGTGAGTTTGCGACTGGTGACCTGCCTGTTGATCGCGAATAAAATTGATCGTTGTTAGCCGAAGTTCAAAGCGATTCAGACAATCGGCATTGCAGCTGCAAGCAACAACAGGCGATTTTGACGAAGACAGCAAGGACTGTATCTATTTTCAAAGCGTGAATTTCGATTTGTTTTTCTTTTCAATGGTGTTCTAATTTACTACTGGCAAAACTGACTAGTTTAAAGGAAACAGATCAAAATCGAAATCCAGGTGGCGTTGTTACTGGTTGCCACCAGCGAAAGTCCACTACGTTAAAGAAGAGAAGAAATTGTTTCTGTGTAGTTTGCATCGACTCTTCGAGATTCATAGTTTTAACTCGGGTTTTAGAGAGCAGAGCTATTGAGCGCCACAGAGCCGTCACCAAAAAGCATTCAACAGAGGGCTTTACGTTTTGGGCAGAACTTGACATTCTGAATATTTGATAAAACTCCATTGACTTATAGTGTTTCATATTTTAATTTTGGGGGATTGGAGCTTTGTTTGGGGGGCTAAGCCCACAAAAGCTACCCCGTGGGGTCGAGACTGGAGCGCCGTAAAGCATAGTTCCTGACAATGTCCACAACGATAACCAGGAACGTGTGCATGCTTAAAAGGCAACGAATCAGAAAGTTGTGGTCGTTCTCACGTTTCACTCAACAGTGCTGAAAGGCAACCCGGGAAAAAGAGATATTTTAACCATCGACTGCTGCTTCCAATCTTTCACGCCGTCAATACAGACTGTGTTATTGCGGTGCCGATTGCACGCATTATTTTTTAAACATAACAAAACCGTCATTGAAACTTGCTGCAGGCGAGATTCGAAAGCGCAGTCATTCTTCCAAGCCAATCGTACGAGGTCAGAATTCAACGAAAGTGCCGCAACGTGAGCTCGGATATCCAGCGGAGCAGAGTTGTAACACGTAAATGGTTTTACCGTATATATTGAACACCAACAGATCACATTTGTTCTTTTTTCATAAAAATGTTCTGTGAAATGCAACTCAATGCATTTTATTTTACGCTGTACGGTCGGCGTTTAAGCCTCACTTAACGTTTTTTGATATTTTCCGTCAATTCTTACTCCCGGACGCTTGAACACAATATTATCAGAGATGCGGTGATTGACGCCAACATCCTGGACTTAATGCTCCCCGCGCGAGTAACAGACCTGCTAAGGTCAATCTCCACGCGTTGCGTCTCTTGTTCTGGTGTTAAAAAACATTGAACAAGATCGCAAATCTCACCATTCGCAAATAAAGCGTGGTCGCTTGCGACTGCAAACAACAAACATAATTTTGGCATAAGCTAGAAATCTAGGTTAAGTTTCCAGGTACGCAGATTGAGGTTTTCGTATGGTCAGTGTAAGGAAGATACTTCCTTTTGTACGAAAATGCAAAGCTTGTAGTAGTGACTATTCAAGTTCCTATGAAATTTTTACTCTACCTGAACATTGCTTGAGTGACTGCGAAACGTGGCTTATGTATTGTGTTCGTGTATGCGACAGGATAGGTGACTTTAGAAGGAAAGCAACTCGAAACATTACTTTTTCCCTATTATGAGGTAATCAGCAATGACGTGTCATTATTTGCAAAAATTGAAATCTGCACTTGCTTCTTTTCTCATTTCAGCATCAGTGCCTTCTCCGCAACCGCCTCGAGTCTTCAACATTGAACTGACGAAAGCCAGTGTTGCGACGTCGCTGTTAAACGGCGCCCAAACAAACTTACACGTGAGAGTTCGTTACAAAACCAATTTAATCGAGTTTTACAAGACTGTGATCGACCACGCTCGCATTCTTTCACCGCTTGCCGCTCTATAGGTGACTAACGTGGAAACCGGGACACGGCGAACGATTGAAAACGTCGGGAGCGTCCACGTAATCGACAGTTTGTTGCCCAACACGTTGTATGAAGTCACAAGCGTGTATGTGGTCGCTGGAGTGTTGGGCTCAGCTTCCAGCCCTACCAGCTTCCGCACCCGCTTTACAGGTATTTTAAATATCGAACTTTGCTTTGATTTTCAATAACCTCGGCTGACCTGTCCATCGCTTTTGAAACGTTTGAAGATGTTTGGAAACAGTACGAGGTTCGGTTGTTTCCACTGGTTACGCAGCAGCGTTTTTCCCCTGATAAGCTTGTGCTGGAAAAGTAAATCTAGCAAAAAAATCTCTTCTGTTAGCACGATAGAAAGCATTATTAATGCTGTTCTTTTAGGTACTCACGTTGTTGCGTAGCATTTGCCACCAGGTTTCAAATCAAGCAGATAAATTCGATCTTTTGGCGATTATTTTATTATTTATGAAACCGCATATATGTTTCTAATCAAATTCTCATATGTGGTTAAAAACATTGCCCCGAGGAAGCCTACTCGAATAGGTTGGCGAAACGTCGGCAAAATAATAAAATAATCGCCAGAATATCGAATTTATCTGCTTGAAAGCATTATTATTTTGCCTTTTTTTCAGAACCGACTGTGCAAGTTTCGCCCATCAACGACACAACGGCGAATGCCACGTTCACCCCGGGCGGAGTTGTCGCTGACAGCTTCACGATAAACGTCGTTGAACTCAGTCAACGGCCAAGGTTGGGTTACGTTTAAGAAAGAGCGTCTCAGCCTGCTGAAAGAAAACGCTCCAATGAAAGTTTCTGTAAAACAAATGCGGCTGCTGCTGGCAGTGTTGCGATCAAAAGTCTCCGGTAACACAGATTTTTCGCAGTTATTTACACGTCGTTCATTAGTCTTTTCGTGACCAGTGCGTATTGAAATAGAAAATCACTTGGAAGCTTTCTTAAACGTAAGGTCACTTGCTTGCAACGTATGGCAAGCGAATGATAAAAGTGAGTTGCTTGAACCATTGATGCGTGTCATAAATCTTACTATACTGAAAGTATTAGAACCGCTGCTGATTGAATGGTGCAAGTTTCGATTCTGTTGAACACCATGTTGGCATTACTGGTTTATTTGGTTGCAGGGCACCGATTACGAGAGTGATTAAAGCTGTACCGGATGTGACTACATACAACGTCTTAGTTGGTCCTCTCACAGCTGCCTACCAGTATCTGCTGGTTGTAAACAGCACCGTTGGTGGTGAAGAACGAGAAGTGATACAGACAACATTTCTTCAACGTACGTTTGATTTTTCATGTTATTAGTTTTAAAATGTTGATCTCGTGTTTAATGGTCATAAAATACTTCAGGTATCAGGAAAACTATAAACGTAATAGACGACACAACGAGTGTGTCGAGTGTTTTACTGTGAGTGCGTTGAGTGTCCTAGACACACAGAAAGTGTGTTGAGTGTTATACTATCTGTTTTGCAGAATGCGTATTATATTCACGTTCCGATAGACATGTAGGTGTTTGTCGTGCTGTAGTTCGTGATTATAGACCTGCACAGCGGTAATCACGGTTTTGCTTCTCGACGCATGCAACTTCAGTGTGTGATACTTAAATATGTATTTGCATCTGCGATCAATCTTTCTTTTCCAGCTGGACCTGTCTCACCTGGACAGGTCGTGCTAACACCTATCACTAGCACCCGCTACAAAGTAAGCTGGGATCCTGTTGAGTCGGTGGAAAGGTGAGATGAATAAGACTCTGGACTCGGAAATGTTGGGTCAGACTCTTTCAATTCGCTCTTTCACTGTTTTATTTTTTATTCAGGTACAACGTGACTATGATTTCGAAACCTGGAAGCGTGGTAGTCTATAGTGCAGAAAACAATTCGACCTCTGTGGACCTGCCTGAACTTGATCCAACGAAATCCTACACTGTCTTCATTACCTCTATTAGCAACAGCGTAGAAAGCAGTCCACCAACTACAGTTGACATAGCAGGTAAAACTAACCATGCTGTATGAAGTGCATGACTGATGTTCGACGACAACGTTTTTTTTTGTTGAAACATCTGGTGGTGAAACCGCCACCAGGGCCAAAGAATTCCGTTGTCAAAGCTACTTGGTGGTGTTGGTGTTCTTCGACCGCGTGAAGTAAGTTGAAGCTGCAAGGTGGAGTTGAGCATTCTACAGCTTGGTGAGCTAAACAGAAGCTGCTGTTGGACAGATGCAGATAACCACTTATTAAAGCGAGAGTTGATGACAGCCACTCGACTGCCGAACCCTGCAGAAAGCGAGGTCAAAACCCGTAGTTGTAAAGTCGGTAATTGGTTTTTGTAACGAGCAAAGTTTCAGTAAAAGTGGACGGTTACTAGCTTGTGGAAGAAGCGTGACTAACTAGTTGCTCATTGAATTTTTACAAATCTGAATTAAGCAAAAGGCAGCGTCGAGGTTTTTTAAAGGCAGCGTCGATGGTCCATAGTTTGATGTGAATTGTTCTCTTTCAGCATTTGATACAAAGAAGAGTCCGATCACGCGCTTATAGCGTGACGTGCAAATAAGCGAAGAAATAACAAAGCAGGTGGGCGGTGAGCAGTAAACGGTTTGTGTCAGGCTAAATAACAAATAACCTTTTTTCCTGCTTAGTTTAAGCGGTGCATACGAAGTACGGAGAGAAAACGAAGCGTAATGCCGTCCGAAAGCGACAGCTTCTTACTGGCTCCATGCAGCGCATGGCAGTCCTGCTTCGTGGACTTGCGGCTGGCACGGGTGTCTGATCTACGTGATCACCAGCGGGCAATCGTGCGAACAAAGGTGTTGTTCCAGGTGAAAACGAAACGACCACCACGCACGCAACGACGGAGAGTGCAACGAAATTACCAGTCACGCCCACTGCGTTAGCGACTGATGACGGGACAGTGCAGAGCCGAGGATATTCTGAGCAGGTTGCTACCACTGCAGTTGCAGTCTCAGCAACCACCGATGAATATCGAAGCAAACCGGACATTGGCCCAGAAAAGACCTCAACAGCCATGGACGCGACAACCGTCGAAGCGGGGATTACAGACGACGTGAATGGAACAACTACCGCGGACGCAACGCTGGGAAAACTGTGGACAGGACAAGTAACAAGCACGAATGTGCTCTCTAGCTCGACAGCAAGTCCTTCGTTAGCCGAAGCCCCAACGCCAGGGATGACAACACAAGGTGGTGGTCAGACTGAGGTGACAGTTACTTACCCCACTGGCAGAGCGCACGCAAGCGTTGCAACAGTATCAAGATCTGACTCTCAGAGTGAGCGTTTTACGACACGAAGCGATTCTACTGCAGATCAATCCAACACGGACGTTAGCCGTGTCAAAACCCCAACCATTATGACATATGTTGCCAACGAAACGTCAATAGCGGATGATGCAACAAGTGTGGCTATTGATGCCGAGCAAACGTCTCAAGCAGTTGAGACACCCTCAGCGACGTCGGCTTACATGATGTCTACTGCGAACGCTACATTATCAGCGAAATCTACAACCGGAAGAGTTGATGCAACAACAGGAGAACTATTTTCCACTCAAAGCGTTGGCTATCCACATACTACTGTATCAACATCTTTATCTTCTGCTACCGAGACTAGCGATGATGCATTGCCTTCAGTTGATACAACCACGGCGTCTGGTTGGAAAATAACAACGAAACAGGAGTTGTCTTCTATGAGAACCAAAGTTGACGAGGCTGTTTCCAGCTCTTCTGATGAATCCACGGTAACTACACGTTTTGGTGCCACTCTCATTTCTCCAGGTCAGCCTGGTGGACCACCACCGCAATCTCCTCGAGGTCCAACTACAACGGAAAGCAACGCCAGTAGTTCCATTACTGACAGCGAGCAGCTGACCTCTCCACCCGGAGTGGATGATGGATCCACGGTAACTACACGCTTTGGTGCTACTCTCATTTCTCCTGGTCAGCCTGGTGGACCACCACCGCAATTACCTCGAGGTCCAACTACAACGGAAAGCAGCGCTAGCAGTTCCATTACTGACCGCGAGGAGCTGACCTCTCGACCCAGAGTGTCTACTTCTGACGTTTATCAAATTCCAACAACTGCCGCAATCAAGGATGTTGATACATTATCCCCAGATAGCAAAACATTTGTTGACGAGGCTACATCTCATGTCTTAACTCCCACTTCATTTCCTCGTCCAGCAACAACTTCTGCTGAATTTTCTCCGCCATCCTTCATACCTTCCAAGTAAGCAATTTGTTTCCACTGGTTTTCGCTTTGTGCACAACTTTGACATGATCAACCGTCGTATCTCTCTATTGTTGATTTAGAATGTGAAATAATGTTAAATGTAATATAATTATTCATTCGATGTGTCATTCAGACAACGTGTCAAGCATTCAGATAACGTATGAAAAAAAAACAATAATAAACCTAGTGATTAAAACCGGGACTATTCAACGCTGTTTTGAACTTGCTAACAGCCATGAATAAGAAGCTCTGCTAGGAAAAGTTGCGGTCCCCGACAACTTCTTTAAGAAGATTCCTAATGCACACAGCACACGTGGTTAGAGTATCAATAGTAGCCTGATGTGGAACAGCTTTGCTCTGCACAAACTCAAATTTCCTGAACAACAATTTAGTTTTGCTTTTAAAATGACGCTCGATCAACCTTGGTTCATAAAAGGCAGAAATTCAGAAAAACTTTAGAACAAACTAATGCGAACAGAGTTACAGAGCTACATACACAACCTAGCTCTATTCCATTTGCGTTTGTGAACGCGTACTTGCGTTTTACTGTATGTCTTTTGTGAGTTTCAACAAGCACATGGAAAAAAATGCTTCAATTTCCATTTTTTAAATTCTTTGTAATTGCAAAATTTAACTGTAGGAATTGGTACAAATAGAATAAAAAACAACGTTAACATTAAAGACTCCGTCCTGATAAAGGCCCAATCTGGTCCACGGCTTGCTCATTGTGAAATTTTTAAGCCCATACTAGCCGGCACGTGAAACACAGAAGTCCAACCAGGCCCTTAAAACAATACTGGTCTTTCAGAAAACTCACAGTTCTAGATAAGCTCATAAGCTTTACTTCTATGCAAAGGCATACAAATAAAATGCAATGAAGTATTGGCGTAAGTCAGTCAAAAACTACTGTCAATGGGCTGACCTCTTCACAGCACGACCCAGCCCTGGCCGTCGTTGGTTCCAGCCAGACACAAGTTCCGGAATTTACAAAGTTCGGCCCACGCGGGCCTCGAAATAGCATTTGTACATTGTTTGGAAAAAGTGCATTTTTGAAACAATCTGTCGTCTGGATTTTTCAAACTCTGCTTTAACGATTGTTTTCTCCTTCGCACAATGAGGTATTCGTGCTGTACATTTGGTGTTGCTGTTCCAGATCTCGCAAAACTGTAACGAGTAAATTAGTTTTTATGTGCACAAATTACACAATACAATCCACGTATTAAGTGTCTCTCGCGTTAGCCGATAAATACAGACGGCATCATTTGTTACAAAATTGCACAGAAGCTTTAAATGCCCTGTGCAGAATAATATAAAAGCAGACAACGCAGTTTTCCTCTATCCGGACTCAACTGCTGCAAACATCGAGCTATATATTGCGTTTGTGGAACCTTTGCAAGTATGAAGCAAATATATGCAATGTTAGTTACATAACTGTGACCCAGAACCGTCGCCAGAAGTATTGAGTAGGGGGGATTTACGTTTGTGCAGGAGGGCTTGACATTGAAAATTTGACAAAAACCCGACTGGTTTGAAGTGTTTCATATTTCAATTTGCTGGGGTTTGGTGCTTCCTTCAGGGGCGCTAATCCCACTAAAGCCTCCCGTGGCGACAGGACTGCTGTACTTTCTGTTGTCACACATAAAGCTTTGTTGATCTCGAAGTGAACGCCCTCATGGCAATTGGTATCTTTTTCTCAGTGGCAAATCACACTGGCGCAGTAAAAACAACTGTCAAGTTTTTCCGTTTCATGGAGCAAAATGCAAACGGAACTTTTTTGCAGGTTCACAACTTGCTTTCGATCGAACGAAAACGTGGACCTTGCGTTTGTCCTGACAGCGGCCAACTTTATTACCAACGAAATGCTACAGCAACAAAAGAATTTCATCAAAATGATCGTAGATCAACTAACCATCGGCCCAACTGACACACAGGTGCGGAATAAAGTATAAACTTTGATTGTGGAAAGTATCGTTAGCATGACATGTGATGCTGACCTGCAAGTGTTGATTACAGGTCGCAATTTTCACGTACAGCCAGAAATTTCATACAAGACTGGCCTTCCAAGATTCTGCGAACAAACAAGCAGTTTTGAATGCTCTCGAAAAGATTGAACTTTACAACGACAGGAATAATTCCATTGCCAAAGGTAAATGATTTTGTACATGAAGCAAAAATGTCTGAGTATATTTCATAAAACTTAATCTAATATTGATAGAAATCTTGTTGGAAAACAGAAAATTCCTCAACCTTCCTTACTCTAGCCTGTTTCAGCTTGGATAAACTTTGAAATTACTTTTGCAACTGCTTTGAACAGAAGAAACAAGTATTTATTTTATTTCTGCAAACGTCTGAACTTTGCACAAAAAGACACAGTAGCCAATTAATTTGAAAAGTGTATTTTTTTAAAATTTAAGTCAATAGAATAATGAAATACAAGCATTGTAAGAAACTTAGATTTGTTAGTCTTTTTTAAAGGAAAATGTAGATATTTTCATTGGCAAACGCAATAAAAATCAGCGCAACGAGAACACCTGTCAACTTAATCAACTTTATGCAAAAGATTATTCGGCTGACAATGAAAAAAAATGCGCTGGTGGTCAAACTATTTGGGTACCTAAACCTTCATTACAAACAAAGGCAGGTTCCATTAGAGGTGATTTCCCGACAGCTACAAAATCTTTCTTGTGTTTTCAGCCCTCACGCAGTACAGGCGATACATCAACAGAACAAACTTTGGAAGAAGAGCTGACGCAGATCAGTACGTAATATTCTTAACCGCCGCACCAGCGCAAGATAGTGACAAGGTTGAGTGTCAAGCAAAGTAAGTCGGAAAAATCTTCGGCAAGAATGCTACAACTTTATTTAGTGGTCAGCCGAAACCAATTTTGTCTGACCAAAGATAAACTGCATTCGGTCGAGTTTAAACTGAATCGTCATTTTCATTTCGACGTAATGATTTTAAGTTAGAAAAACATAGTGCGCAAAATACTGGGAGCAACATATTGCTGAAATTTGAGCAAATAAAATGATGCTTGCAACGCAATCCACTGCAACAATCTCTAAACATTCCCCGTGCACCAAGAGGTTTATGCATGATCAAAGTTGACAAAGTTTGACTAAACAGCACTAATTTCCCGTTATCCTTGCCAAAACTTTGCTGTCTTTTTGCAGGAAAATCAAGGCTCAAAACGGAACCGTTTTAACAATAGGCATCGGACAGAATATTCTTCCGAAAGAATTGACAACCATTGCCAAAACTCCAGAAAGAGCCCTAGTAATCCAATCATTCAACGATCTCAATCAAACAGTTGCTGACTTAATTGATGCAGACATCAACTGCAAGCGACCTACAGAGTTTCCAGATACAACTACCACTGACGAAAATACAATAACTACCACATCCAGCAAAGTCAAAGGAACTGCCTCAAGAGCAATACCGATATCTATCGTCGATCCTACAATCATGCAAACGACCTTGACCAAGACCACTGATGCTCCAACAATAACCACTGATTCACAGTCATCAACGGCGTCCACTTCTGTATCCAAGGAAAAGTCTGACACAGTGGTCAGCACTCTTGCCACAGATGCATCATCAGTGATGACATCAAGCAACTCATCGAATATAATTTCAGCAACAACCACAGATGTTCCTGTTGAAACTGCAAAAACAACAAGTTCAGACAGCAGCATTAATGATGTAACGAGATCAGAGAGTATGACTACTGCTGACCTCGAAACAACTTCTGCTACAAGCAAAACAAGTGGTAAATCATCAAGCAAAACTGTTGAAGATGTCGATATCACCACTGTCAGTGAATCCATTACCACAAACGAACAGGTGAAAACTATAACAAGCCAATCCACTCTTGCAGCTTCTGACATATCGTCAAGTGCTACACCAACAAGTTCTCATGTCGATGAAGTTGTTACAAAAAGAGATGTTGAGACAACTGCAGGTATCGTTGAAGTCAGTTCCATTGCACCACCACCCACAACAAGTGGGGATTTCGCAACTGCTGTGTCTGACAGTCAGCAAATTGAAGGAACAAGTGGCGTTGCTACGTCGTCTCCTGGAGCCGTATCACCTGTCGATAGTGCGTCAACTCCTCCTGTAAGTGGAAGGGTTACCACTGTAAATGCAGTTGATTCCACAGCAACAGCCAGCACTTATTTGGAGAAGCTGACAACTGCAGCAGGAATAGATCAAAGTGATGCAACATCAGATGCCGTTACGCCATCATCTGACAGATCAGTTGCAAGTATCACTGCAACACTCTTCACTGACGGCACATCACGTGGCACTGCATCGACTGCATCTTCGGTTGACGCCTCCTCACCAAAGACTTCATCAACTTTAGTCGATGTTGATGCTGCTGCTGCGGGTGGTGAGTTGACAGCTGCTACGACTTCGTCTGTTTTGTTGTCGCGTCAGGTTAGCGTTGCCAATGTCCCAGAATCGGATGCCTCTACAGCTGTGAGTTCAGAAACGCAACAACCATCAACTACTAGTTCGGGGCTGACGTCCAACACACATAGTACACTTGCGAATCAACTGGAAGTTAGTTCTGTCGTTCCTGATGGCGATACCTCACCACCAGAAAATGAAACTTCTTTTGAGAAGATCACGTCTCGTTCCGTGGACCCCAGTTCTGTTCCTGATTCGCTCACAACTGTTTCTGAGTTTGCACCTCCATCCTTTATTCCCTCAAAGTAAGAGCTGGTCTTTTGTTTGTAATTGAATGGTTTTGAGCTTGAAATTGTCCGTAGTTAAAGGATGCGTTCCTGACTGGTTTTACACTAAGGAAAATGAAGCAGGAGCCTTTTTACTCGTCGTTTCTTATGTGCATTTTGCTTACTTTATTTGAACTATTTGTCCTAAGGAATATTTATGAATTTATGTTTGCAATCTTTATGTTCCGGAAGAGGTTTTGGATTGCTTCTTCTGCATGAATTTTGGTTGGATTTTTGCCCAGCATTGAGAAACGCCATATATTTTTTGGTTCGTTTGTTTGTGTGATTGCGGGCATCCGGGGGAAACCGTGGTTGTAAAAAATGTCTTGGGCTGCAAATTTTCTTGAAAGGTTTGATTGTTTTCCGTAAACGTATTCAATTTGCTAGGAAGTTTTTTGTTTTATGGTTAATTCCAAAGTGTAACCAACAGGTTATAATAGATTCTTTGCTGTTTCTAAAAATTAATTGAAGTGCAATGGAAGCATTTGCTTTTATGTGAATGGTCCCGCGTGGAACCAATGAAGTAACGCGCCTCTGAAATCCAAGAGTTCTTGCCATTGAAATGCGAAGTCTTTGCAGAGGTTTTCTATTTTGTTTTGCATGCTATTGAAACAAGTTTTTGTGCAGATATTTAGATTTAGTTAGTTGTAGCTGCATATTTTGATGTGAAAATTAAAACCTTGGTCCAACGTAGTTGTAGCCGATTCGTTTGGAAATTAGCTAAGTGTAGGTTTAACTTTGCTTTGTACATCAGGTTGTGTTTCCCGGTGTAATCCAGCGACGTTACTATAGACTGTTGCCGTTTTTATCCCCGAATATGCTGTATGACTTTGTTCATGCAATATTTGTTGGTCGCTGAATGTGACATCAGGAATAGAAAATTGAAACTACTGGACTCTACCGAAATTTAACGAATTATACATGCTTACGAAACGTTGGATCAAACGTGCAAAGATTATCATAACAGTTTGAGTTCCACAAAACACTTTTTTTCTGACGTATGTAAAAGGATATTTTCGAAATCGGACTTTGACAGCATTTGAAAAAATTGCAAATGGTAATTTTGAACTGCTATTACATATTTCCTTAATTACAACACCAGTGCAAATGAAAACTTAGCAGATTACTGGAACTTCAGCTCGGTTTTTGAGTGTACAGCTTTCGCTGAGAACCAACTTGAAAAAGTTTGGTAAAAAGCAGGGTTGCAGAGTCGGCGTCGCAAGGAGTCGGAGGGCGGAGTCGGATTCCTAAAAACACTAGGAGTGGGAGTCGAAGCGGTATTTTTTTTATCCGACTCCGGAAATCTAATTGAATTATTTTTTACAACGCACTCCAAAGTTATAGGAATCCTAACTCGTGCCTGTTCAAATGGTGCAATTTTTTTTGAAACATATATTGAAATAGAGAATTCTTTCAGTGGCGGAAATTTTGGAAAGGTTGGAGTCGGACATGTTTCCTCCGACTCCACAACCCTGGTTTGGACAAATATAAAAAATATATTGCTAATTTGCCAAGTCCAGATCGGTAAAGCTGTTTGAACCCGTTCAATGATACAAGCAAACATTTGTCAACATCCGCACGGGTCTCTTTGCACGGAACCGTCCTCTACAAAGAGGGCTCAGAAATGACATTTCAGCAATAATTGAAGAGTGTAAATTTCTAACCGCATTTGGTTGCCAATTCCAAAATGCAGAGTCTTTCGTTTCAGAAGGTGAATCGGTAAACCACAGCCAACGTCTAAATTAAGTTCGCTTCTACTTGCAGATTTACAAGCTGTTTGCGGTCTAAAAAGTCTCTGGACCTGGCGTTTGTCCTGACAGCGAACAAGTTTATTACCAACGAAATGCTACAGCAACAAAAGAATTTTATCAAAATGATCGTAGATCAGCTAACCATCGGCCCAACTGACACACAGGCGAGGAATATTGTATAAACTTGGATTGTGGAAAGTATCGTTAGCATGACATGTGATGCTGACCTATAAGTGTTGCTTTCAGATCGCAATTTTCACGTACAGTCAGAAATTTCACACAAGACTGGCCTTCAAAGATTCTGCAAACAAGCAAAGAGTTTTGAATGCACTTGAAGAGATTAATGTTTATAACGACGGGAATAGTTTCATCGAAAAAGGTAAACAAACTCATGATTGTTGATATAATCTGTCGTTTTGTTTTGTAAAATAAATGCACCAAATTCAATATTCACTGTTGTTCAAACAAGATTGTTTTTTTATTCACTTCAACGCAGTTTTAATTTCTTTGTATTGCTAAAAATACTCTAACCAAACCAATTTCCTTCACTTAAATTCGATCCACTCATCTATGTACATAGGCACGCGCTTTCACCTGTACATTTTCTTCACCATGTTCTGCGTTCATTCGTTTTCTGTTTTTCTTTTCATTATGCTTATTTGATCTCCAACTGTTGTTTCTCAAC
>JGI24158J21664_10002828_pt1 | contig 21396 bp, 13 predicted proteins | sample Ectturendosymbi3_FD_21664 | JGI IMG/M metagenome (IMG submission 21664)
GAAACCGGTCACATCTTTCTTGACCCTGAAAACAGTTCTTCCTGAAGACAAACTTTTTTCTTCCATCGTCAGATCCACTGGCTTTGAACCAAAACTCCAACCGCGCAATTCATCTACGCAAACATCTCACGTTGGCATTGTTGACGTCATTGATGCCGGATAATGCCTTATCGGTGTACGTCATAGGTAATCAATCTTAAGTGACTGTGTTTGTCGAGTAACATGTTTCTTTGAAACTAGAGCACCACTGATAATGACGTAGGGTGAAAGTCTGTCCTTCCATTGTCCAACAATCCAAACCACTTCTCTTTCGTTCCAAAATTTTTTTTCTTTCAACTTTTCTTGCAACTGGCGCCGAATTCCTCGAAGACGGGAAATGTCGAAAGCCGTTAATCGCCGCTCTCTACCCGCGCGTGATCGAGTCACGGCGAAAGAATTTGCAGCTGTGACGAGCTATAAACTTGTTCCTTTTTGTGGCTACGGTCAGCAAAGTGTGGCTGCGTTAATAGCAGTTTGTCTGTGGAGTTGTCGTTTCAAAGTTTTAGTGTTTTTGTCTCACCGATGTTTCGTTAACTACTGCACCAAGCCCTTTGTTTAAAGGCAATACCATAAGCTCTAAGTGTGATGCAAGCTTTCAGGAGACAATCAACAGTACTCTGATTGCTTCACCTTGCGGTTATTCAGATTCGCACATACCTGCGTTGAAGCGATTGATCTGTGTTAAGGTAAAGGGTTTCAATCAATCAGCAAATTTTTTATAACAGGAAATCGGTTTCATGAAACATCACGCATCGTCAGTCCTTACATCTTATACAAATAGAGTCTATTTGAATCTGCACAGATTTACTTTCCCGTACGTTTTAAAGTTTGCTGGGAGGCTTAATGCAATAACTGACTTTAAATGAGTCTCGGTTTCATCACGAAGGCCATGAGTGAACCTGGAATAAAAATGTTTTTAATTAATTGGAGAAAACGTTTAAACTGTTGCTAAGTTCAGAGCAATGAAATTTTGAAGTTCCGTAAAAGGCTGGTGAGATGGTTCATGTTGGTCCCATCACCCCAATCACCCTAAGACTCGACCAAGGANCAGGTGGAGTGACTACATCTCCGACCTTGCTTGNTCCCGTCATGGCGTGGAGTCAGCAGAACTATTTGAAAATTNTGTTGATCGTGAGGTGTTTTGGGTCCTGCTGGGGCTGCCGCCCCCGTGACCCACAGAGATTTCGTAAGGGTTAAATGAACGACTAAACAAAGTTGTGCATTTCTTCGTGGCTTGCAAAAGTAAACCTTCGATATGTGTTTTGTGTTGAATGAGTTTTTCACTCTGTTGATGCTATTCGTGGGTTGCCCGTTCGAAGGGGGTCAACATCAAAATTTTGACGATAGAGGCCCCAGGCTAATCCACTTGTGAGGCCCCCTCTCCCATTGTTACGAGGAAAATTGGAAAAGCGCTAGTCAGTTTAAGCTTAACCGAAAATGACGATGGACGCTTTAAAAGTAGGGCCAATGAAAAATTCTAAATCATTACTAGAGCGACCCACAATCTCTGCGCTTGTTGCTGCCTTCGACGCAAAAATGTTCAATGACACGTAATTGTTGAAATCGTACTTGGCTGTCGGGAACAGGATTATAAATTTTTGCAGGGAAATCAACCGAAAACGTCTTGGTTAAATATTTGACAAAACACATGGCCTACGTTTTTCGTGTTTCACATCTGTTTTTTTCGTATCTGTACTCAAAAAAACAAACACATTGCACATATGTGTGGCGACATAAAGACGTTAAAGCACAACGTGTGGACCACGTTGCGACTCGCTTACCACAGATGAAAAATCTGAAAACACGTCAAGTAAAACGCATCCAAATGGTTGCAACTGGTAGGTTCACGATTCGCGCATTTGTTACTTCTTCAAACTGCTAAGAATCAAACGCAAGTCGCAACCAGACGGTTGCGCGAAAGCATGTGAGATTTAAACTAGAACCGTCGCCATAAAGTCTTCACTTTAGGGGGAGCTTTGCATTTGCGCATGGGGGGTTAACATTCTGAAAATTTGATAAAATCTCCACTGATTACAGTGTTTCATATTTCAATTTGGGGCGAAAGCTCCCCGTGGCGACGGAAGTGTTTTAAACTTCGCTTATGCTGTCAATATTGGAAAACGCACAAAATGCTACAATCACCGAATCAAGTAAGACTGAACAGAGCACGGTAAACAATTTAAAAAATATTTTTGTCCTGGCCTTCTTCATAACAAAATCATCTAGGAATTCATTAAAATTTGTTTGCTTAAGTTTCTCACTTTTGATGCACCGATTACTTAGTGTGGGCAACCTATCTTGGAACATTGGGACCTTTAATTCAGTTTTAATTCTTTTGAATCTTGAGAAAACCTTCCTCCTGAGCAGTTGCTGTAGTAACCATCAAGCTAAGAAATAAGGGTCCGCAGGGTTGGATAAACTGTGAACCAATATTCTAAGGCATCAGATCCAAACGCGCTTTTGTCATTTTCTCGGTGTTACCCTTTCCTTTGTTCTCTTTGGTGAAGAGTTCTGTGGTTGCCAGTTGGTAAAGTGACTTTTGCTTGCTATTCAAGCTCATCAAGATCTTCTCTGATTTGCTTAGCATGGGAGCAGTACAAGCTTGGGCAAGTACTCAATAGCAATCTGATTTCTAAATGACTTTGTTAAAGTAAATTTCAATGGAAAAAAATCGCATCAAAAAGTATCAAACGAGCTTTACGTAATAGAAACCCTAACAAAACTGCAGTATTGTTCAGAAGAAGCAGCAATGTTTTTATTGTAGGATAATGCTGCTAGCCCTACACAACGTGTAGGGTTAGTACGCACAGCTTTTACCTGCAGTGCAACTTTCAAGCTTTGATCAGGTGCATTTCAAACACGAACAGCCACAAGTTCATTCGCCTGATTCACACGTAACAATCGGTACGATTCAGCAAACGCAGGACGCAGCCAACGTGCATTGAGTATATCGACACAATAGTCGGCATGCGGCTTGACCAACGGTCATATTGAGATTCGTGGTAATTCGTTGGAAGACCCTGGCGTTATCAACACGGAATCTGATTAGGTGAAAAAAACTAAATTCCACGAATGCTTAAGGCATAAAATTTTGACGAATAATTGTCGAACTGATCATATGCCGGCAATTGACTCTATGCGTACCACAGTTTGCTAGAGGCCCCCTTAGATCTTGAAGCCCTAGGCTTAAGCCTATATAGCCTATAGGTAAATCCGGTCCTTCCAGCACCCCTGCACAGATCAGTGAGAGTATTGTTCTGCAAAGGCGTTTTCACCAGCGTTGATATCGGAATTAAATTTCATAAAAACTAACTTTAAATGACTATAGGAATATTTAGTTCCAGTGAAAAACGTGGTAACGTTGCACTTGCAAGCAACCTTATCAACTGACGCATTTGCAAACCGCTGCTTTGGGGGAACTCCCATGGTCTGTTGTTGAAAGGGGTTGAAGATTTTGATTGACAGGTGCAGCGCTTCAAAGCATTTCTTTAAGGAAAAGACACGTCTTTACTTGCAGCTAACTGATATTCCAGACATAAGACGTGTTTACTCATCCCTGTCTCTCGCGCGCTCTTTTACGTGGTTCTTCTCTGAGTCACGACTGCGAGCTTGAGTTGAACGCGGTGCCGTCCTCTCTGTAATCCGTGGATCAGCAGGGAGTAGTAATTCCCCGCATACCGGAGTCTGGGTGGGTGGGTGAACGGGTGGTCGGTTGGGGTCAAAGTTGAAGAAACCGGACCTCCTTCAAAACTTGTTTGTGCTGAAAGATCTCGCAGTAACTTGGGTTTGTTTCAAAGGCGATGCACAAAGTTACTTACCCGCTCTCCGCTGACCCCGTTTCTTTATTATCCGCTGCGTGTTGCGCCATTTTTGGTTTCTTTTTTATCTCATGTCGCTGACAATGCCCTGGTTCGAATTCCGGTTTCACATGCACTATGACATCACTGTATGCGTTATGGCGTAATCGTTCTTCATGGCAGGTGAGGCCAAAGAACGCGATGTATTTATTGCAGGAACTATCCGTGGGCCCTAATTGCTGGTCATGAAAAGGAACAGAAACGATAAAAGTTCTTAGAAACTCTGGGTTGTTAAAATTTAATGTTGGAGAGAATGGAAAGTAAGAAAATATTTACTTTTTTTCAATTTTGAAAAAGCCATTGCACAAATCATTTTGACAAAAATGAGAAAGTTGTAACATTAGGAAGTAGAAAAACAGTAACAATACTAAAAGCTATATCGCCAAACCCCACACATGTCAGCGCTCCGTTGTCGCAAGCAGAGCTTGTTTACGTTCTGTGCCGCAGTACCCACGTCCCCATGTTTCGTTTTTATGACCCGAGACCCCCACTTACTACTTTTCTGCGATCCTGCTTCCAGCCTGCTTTCTTGGCATAAAAAAGTGGCAAAGATGTTCTGCTGATGGAAATGGCCTGGAGTTGCAGTTTAAAAATTTGGAAGCTATTTCCAATGCTTTTTTGCGGGAGTTTATTTTTTAAATGCTTCAATTTGTTTTACAAAGCATGAGATTACATTTTTTGACTTGATTTTTAAATGACTGAAATTGATAAAAGGTATTCTGCCTGAAACGTGCGCTTTTTCTGTATGTTTTTAGGTGGCAATTATATTTTTCTGTTTGGACAGTGACGGGCGCTTTCCACAGCGTCCTGCGGTTAATGACTAACCCATAAAAGCCATAAACCACCAAGTCTGACCCACACTAGGCCTGCCCAGACGCGATGACGCAATGTTTGTCCTTGACTCCTTATCTCCATGGCAACGTTGTGTGATTTGTTATGGCGCTCAATCGCTGAACTTATTTAGAAGAAGCCAAGTTCGTTGTGACGTTGAACAGTGGTTGTGACGTTGAACAGCGGTTGTGACGTTGAATAGAGGTTGTGACGTTGAATAGCAGTCTAAATGCGCTTGAAACCTCTGCGCTGATCAAGCCTGAGCATGCCATGTTGGTGGTGACGTCTATCCCGGTGAACTTCGCCGCCAGGCATGTCGAGGCGAATAAAACGATGACTTCGCTTTCGAAGCGAACCCCCCACTTTTGCTTGTCCCGGCGAAGTCTCATCAGTGGGTGTGTTGAGGCCGCAAGTTCGGCGCACCCCCCTTCAACGCTACAGTTGAAGTAGTATTGACTGTTTTTTCCAGGGTTGGCGTCATGGTGTGGAATTGCATTAGACTGAGCCTCTCAACAATATGGGGGGTTGCTCAACAGTTAGGGGAGATGTTCAACAGTGTGGGTCTTGCTGCTGATGCCTCTGACTGCGCTTTCATTGCAGTAATGCAAAGTTCAGACTGAGCCACTGCTTCGTGATGCGCCACTGGCTCCTGCGTTCTGAGCTGGCGCGTCTGGCGTTCAGTGTTTGCAAAAAACACGACCCCCTTAGCACCAAGGGTTGCAAAGTGCGACCACGTGTGTTCAGTGCGAGGTCCTGCTGGTGTTCCGCATCACTGCACACGACGAGACAAAACTACGTTGTTTCGTCACAACTAATGGGGGTCGCATTTTAATTGTTGCGTGGGAACCACTGACGTTGCATTACGTGGCGTCATCATCACCCGACCTCACACGTACCTATCTCTTGATAGTTTAGTGATGCTTCATTGATTCCTCACTGACTTCATTTGCTGTCATCTGCTGCAGAAGTATACGTCGCTCATTTCAGCCAAAGGCCTTATTACGTCACTGACGATGCAGTTCAACTTATCAAACCTCATGTTCTAGAACGCGAAGCATAAAAGGTTTGGAAAAGTCTTCAACACTCGTAAAAAACTCATAGATGCAAAAATAAATATGAGACTTACGTAAACGAATAAAAACATAACGAACAAAAGTTGACAATACGTGGCGGAATAAGGACAGCACAGTCAGCATTGTGTTTGTTCATGTGTGAATAGTCCTGTGCTTTGTGAGTTGCTCAGACAATTTTCTCAGACAATTTTCAAACAACGACTTAAATGGCAGTTTTGGAGGTTTTTCTACGATGCTGGAAACCTCGACACCAAAAAGTAACAAAATTTTGCACAGTCCTGTTTTATAAAAATTTCAAATATTGCGCAGAATATTTTGTGCATTACGCTGCAAGCAACTACGGGATCGGTACAAACAAATGAACATGGCAGCCAACTCCTTATTTCTTCAAATATATAAAGGCTTAGAGCAGGGGTTCTTAACCTGGAGCCCGTGAATCCCTTAAGGGTCCATGGGTGTGCTTTAGCGGGTCAGTAAACCAATCTCATATCAAGAAAATCCGCTGGTTCTTGTCCGTCCGTTTGAGCCATTAATCAGCTTGCCCGCACCACAACTGTGTTCTGACATGTTCATGTTGCAAGTCAACTGACCTTTTTCATTTGATTTTGGTGACAGCAATTGGCGGCAGGCCGCAGCCATTCTTGCCAGGGCGGTTGAGGTGCTCATGCCAAGAAGCGGCTGAATCTAATTTCTCAATAATCGGAAAAGCTTTGACAAAACGAAGGGGTTCGCAGGAGTTTTGGGTGAAGTGAAAGGGGTCCGCGACGACAAAAAGTTCGGGTACCACTGATCTAAACAAAGGCAATAAATTGTAGGCTTGAAGCATTAGATAAAAACGGAGAAACGAAGTTCTAAACTGCGGCAATAGCAACAAAAGCAGTAAACCACAGTTTCTGGCGGACTTCTGGTAAAAAGTTTGAAGCTTTGAAACTTAGCGGTTCAAGTTTCGTTATGAGTTCGCGTGCAACCTTCCGCGGGGTGTTAGGGGTGCAACGCTTTGTGACGTGGTAGAAGCGCTGCGCGAAGTCCTTTGTTCGCGAGTCCAAGCCGCAATGCTATGCGACGAAGTTGAAGTGCTTTGTGGCGAGAGAGTCGACTGTCTGTGGTCTTCCGGATCGGTGACCACGATGGTCACAGCCCCGTTCGGGCCAGGTTTCCGCTCCGAGAGCTCGGTGCCAGGCCCGCGGCCATTTTCAATCAATGCCTCTTCAACGTTCCTGTCGTGGCCACGCCGGTCCTTCCGGTGCCGCCGACCCACGTGGCTCCTGTACGTGATCCCGATGATGATCAGGCCAACAACGGCGCATGACAACAGCACGACGGCCGTTGTGAGGGGCGCCACTTGTTGGGCGCCGTTCGTCGGGTCCTTGACCCCCTCCGGGTCGAAGGTTATGCTCCCGGTATCGGTTTGTCCGCATCTTTCCCCCCTGAAGCCAGGTTTGCACTCGCAAATCTTATCTTGAGGGTTGGTCAGGAAAGCGCTGCACTTGCCACTGTTGAAGCAGTAGTTCGGCTCGGCGCACGGCCCGAAATGAGAGGCCATCTGTGGACCCAGGACCAGGATTTCCGTTTTGCCATCAACAGTTTCACCGTCGGCGTTGGTAACTTTGCACGTGTACAGCCCGTTGTGCATCGAACTTGCTTCACGAAACATCACGAAGCTATTCTCCATGTCGAACTTGTTCACTTCCAGACCGGCCATGCGGTAAAAAGTCGTGTCGATGTCACTTCCGTCCTTGTACCACGTGACTTCACGCACCGCTGACCCGCTTTCGACGCGACAGGGCAGCAGTTTCATGGAGCCGCGGTAGTAGACCACCCTCCCCGGCATGACCACCCTCATTCTGCACCCGCTCTTGTCGCTGGCGCTCGAGCACAATCGTTTCCATATCGACTGTTTGTGACGTCGTCGTTGCGTCGACACAGGCGCTTCCAGCGCAGCGAAGTCTCCATTGTTGGCCGGCGTCGGCGCAACCATGATGATGTATTTCTCATCGACTTTCAAAGCGTCGAAGCAGGAACTGAGACCAGGCTCGTTCACCGTCACCGCCATTTTGTCTTCGACCTTCAGACCTCCACTGTGCTGCGCCCACGAGTGTTGGACGGTAAACCTGTACAGTGAAGGAAAGCAGCTGTTAATTGCTGCGTCTTGGGCCGGGGTTCGTCGGCAGGCCCGTAACCAGCTTGGGACACCAGGTGGGGCGAAGAGTTTTCCGAGGGGTGTCCAAATCTTACATCGATAGCATGTACGAAAACAACGGTTATGCACCACATTTTTCCAGGGGGGTGAAGCCCCCTGCCCCCCCCGTAGTTACGGACCTATTTGTCACAGTCGCAAAGCACAACAGTCGGTGCTTCAATTGAACGACAAACTAACAATGATATCGTTGGGGCATCCATTAATAACTTCGCAGAAACCGCAATTACCCCCATGGAACGTATCAACCATTTTTCTTGCGCGAAATTACTGTTGGTTAGAAATTCTTTCGTGCAATTGTGGCTTACCGCTGATAATGGGAACGTTGGGTTTTAAGCCAGATTTCGAAATATAAGTTGTTGAAACTTGCGGTAAAAAAAGCCTAATCGCATTCTTTGAACTGTTGATAAAGTTTTTCGCCCTTTCAAATTCACGTTTTCGGTCTCATGAGGTTAACCACGTGACCAGATGTTACTTCGTAACTGTCGCTATTGTCCTTCGTGCGACTTGGCCACGCCCAGGACACATAAACGCCTGTTGGACGCACTTGCCACCGCCTGTCATCAACATCCACATCGAAGCTTAATCGCGAGGTTACTGCCAGGATATCAGGTCAACATCTTGTGTTTTTACACTTTTGTGTTTTCACCTTTCGCATTGCATGGTACCACCTTCATAAGTTGCCGGCAGCTTGTATTTCAAACACTTTTCTCAATCGTACTGCGCTATAAGTTGAACCAGGGTGCATATGCAACCAGGCGTCAAGCGAAATTTCTGACCTATTATTGTTTGCCAGTTATTTTGCTTCTCAGAAGAAAAAAATAAAGTTTGGCATTTAGTTTTTTATGTGTTGCGTAAATTAAAACATTTTGGTTAGATGTCAGATACCCACAAGAAGCTATAGTACGGTAGTAACTATAACAGCTGAAAAATATTGGACTTAGTCTTGGACCTCAATTATTTTTCTTTTTCTGACCCTAACCTGACACACTTACCTAAACCCTAAACCCTAATCATCACTTTTCTCAGCATGTTTGNTATGTTGAATATTACTCTGTTTATGCGCACATGGTTTGGAATCAGAAATTTCGCTTAACATCAGAAAACATTTGCCATAGATCCGGCAACAACATCAGGGGTTGAGGTGGGTTGCGTCGAACGTACTCATTGTTCGGCTCCGGTTATAAGCTGCAGTGGATATCGTCTATTTAGCGATGCTATAAAATATTGACANTATGAAAACAGTNTGCTGTTATCTGTAAAGCGTGGTCATGTAAGAACACACCAAACGAGAAAATAAAGACTTGGCTTAAGTGTGAACTGTTTTGTCAATTCTTTAAGGCATGTGGTTTGTGATAAAAATAGTTTGTGCAACGAGCCCCACTGGTCGCGACATCACGTTTTGTGACGTAGTAGTGTGTGTGAGAGTTGGCGAGATGTAATGTTGACTGAGCAATAAAGTTTTCCTGTCTCTAAAGTCGCTGGGAATGATTAACCGGCTGCACTCCGCAGTCGACATGTTGCTGTTGCGCTGCAGTCTGAAATTTGAACTATTCGCAAATAAAGTTTTGTACAACAAACCACTGGCGTTTACCGAAAAAATCAAAGTGCTTTCGACGGCTTGCCACATTCAGAGCGCTGCATGACACAGACCGAAAAGTTCCCAGCTTCTCAGTGTGTTTACGCGAAGGACCGGAACAAGAGGCTTGTGATATTTTGAGATGGTATCTGTTGCTAAGGTCTTCTGTAGCGAAGGGTGGTTACAGGCACTTTTGGCAATTTCGCCAAATTAAATTTCTTTGTCGCGATGCGTCGCGTGCAGCGCAATGGTTGCTGGAGACAATTACGTCGCGAAATAGAAGCGTTTTATTTTCGTCCGCCTTGATTGTGGGTTTCGGATCGTTTGGCGCGGTTTTTATTTCATTCCTTCCATGCAGCTGCTCAGGTTGGTGAGTTCGCCGAGCAATCAATTCTATCATTGCTTTGTTTCGCAATAAAGCTGCAACCAATGCGTGAAATATCGCGACCTACTCATGCTGTGGAATCAAAGTGTTCGAAAGCGCCAAAGAACGTTTTGTTTCTATGTAACGTGGAATCGAGCATTTCTGCAATTTGATCTGCACCGCGCTACTTAAAGTGCCATCCAAGATTGTGCGTTGTTGCGTCATCCCCGGTCGTTACGGGTGAATGACGACACCTGTCGTTCAACCTGTGAATCTGTTCACAGCGTCGTTCAACCGTGACTCTGAAATTTTGGGGGCAAAATTGATCGTTTCTAGAAACTTCGTGCGATTGCCAAGTTATTCAAAAGCCCACTACTTCGCGATGACGTAGTTGACAATGCTAATTCACAAGCACCCCTACCCACCTGTGCTTCGCTTGATAGATTCCCACGTACTCGGCCTCAACGACCACACTGGTAGGGTCGAGATTGCTCAATCTGCTCAACTGTTTCTTCCTGTTCAACTTTTGACTGGGGCAGGCCGTTGCAACTGCACCTTGCCACAAGTTGGCTGCAAGTAACACGATGTTGATGTACGTTCCGATTATCTTCATATTCTATCAAACAGTGCTTGCGATCTCAGTAATGTTTCAACAGTCGTATCAACGTATGTCTTGCTTTGCTGCTCTGTTTGATTCCCTCCTAGCTGCGCTTATATATCGCCGGGTCGGTGTGCCTTTTTCACCAGAACTTTCCGCCGAAACAACCACCGCCACCACAAGGTGGCGCTCAAAGATCCAAACTTTCCCTTCGGATTTATTTTGCGTCTGTTAAACTCTCCGGCGCACAACTCAACTGTACTCAACTGCGCCAAACAAATGATCCATGACGAAAATAAACTTTTTTTCATTAGCTCGTTTTTCTTGTAAATTTAAGAAGGGTCTTTCATCAAATGAGCCCAATTGATTTGTTGCTAAAAATGGACGGATGTTTTTGTCAGATTTCATAAAAACGTTTTTATTAAGAATGAAACCTTGCACTGCAAGTTGCTCTCCCACTCCACCACACCCACATCAGCGATCACACACAGCACTGCACTTTTCTTATGATCAGTTGTTCATCTGAGGTTTGTTGGTAGAACCGGAGTCAGGCGATGATCGGGAGGTGGGATTCGCCGAACTATTGAACATTTGGAACGCCTCACACAACATGTATTTTTTACCACACCCAAGCAGCCCCCCCCAATCACCAACCCCCGCCAGTGTTTCACATTTCGCTAAGTTCTTAGTTAGACTTCAAATCAGACTCAAAACAACCGCAGATGATGAGCAGAGAAGCGAACGTTTTTTGTTTCATTGCAAATAAACGCTCTGGGCAATGTTGACGCGGAAAATATTTGGGCAGAGTTGAGTGCGGTAGATCCAGCCTAAGTTCTGTGCAAACTTCCGAACCCACAACCAGTTCGCCCCTCAACAAACACATTCGCTAAATCAGAGCTACTCATTGGTTGATGGGGGATGCCAGGCGTTTGTTTTTCAGCAATTATGACGTCACCGACAAAGCAATTTGGGGTTTGTTGTAGTTTCTCTTCGATGTTTCGATTGTGACGTAGTTCACTGTTGACAACCAACGACAGTTTTTAAACGAATGTTTGTGAAGCTTTCAGCTTTGAGTCGGAGAAGAGAGGAAAAATTTGAAATTAATTAATTTTAGTTTATCGAGTCCTTCTGACTGACCTTATAACAGTTTCATAATTGGACGAGGAGTGGCTCCAGTTATGACCTGTGCTCGAGAATATTTGCAAAGCAAACTTCTACGGCGTCACCTTTTCAAGCGTTGGGTCTGTTTTTTATGTTATGCTTTGATCACAACATACCTGTGCGAAGTAAACCCAGTAAAACATTTGCTTTGAGAAAATGCGGCTGTCACACCCACTTAGTTTTGTCTCAGTTTGCAGACAATTATGTTCGGAGTAAAGTCGTCACGCACGACCGAGATGCAGATAATCCGTGTGCCACGTGCCAGTGCAGACAAGCGAGCTGGGACGCTGTGAAGTTTATCAACTGTTTCTTAACATGGGTTTCAACAGAAACATCCCCAAGGAACAAAGTTCGTTACTTTGTTCATGCATTTTCAAAGCTAAGGATCATCACTGCGCTCCACCAATGGGCGCAGCTGTTTGTTCTGATTGCAAAGTGAAATTCAAGCACACTTTCTTAAAAGAAGCGTACCAGAGAATATATTGCTGGTCTCTGATAATTGTTTGTAACCCGCTGAATTTTCCACCATCACAGACATGAGAGCATGTCATGTTCACGTTTCACATTAAAAATCACTACAAGTTACGGTTGAAAGTCAACAATTTTTCAAATGTGTTTTGAACTGAACGCGCCAAATAATTACTGGAATAACCTGCCAGCTAATAAGTTTAATTGAAAACTTCACACGAAGCATTGCTTCAAAACAAATTGTACTTGCGCATTTCTTGTGCTTGTTGCGAAACATCAAGTTCCTTTCCACTGAGTTCAGATCAAAACGTAAATTGCTGGTGCTACGATTGCCGTGCAGGATTTGCCGATTCAACACAATTGCTTTAAATTCCTTCGTATGTGTAGCAAACTTAGTTGTCAGGTAGTGAGGTTCGATTGAGGTTTTACCAAATTTATGGCTCTGCACCATGTTATGTGCCAGTTGCCACCATGTTACGTGCCAGTTGCCACCATGTTATGTGCCAGTGGCCACCATGTCACGTGCCAGTTGCCACCATGTTACGTGCCAGTTGCCACCATGTTACGTGCCAGTGGCCACCATGTTACGTGCCAGTGGCCACCATGTTACGTGCCAGTGGCCACCATGTTACGTGCCAGTAGCCACCATGTTACGTGCCAGTGGCCACCATGTTACGTGCCAGTGGCCACCATGTTACGTGCCAGTTGCCACCATGTTACGTGTCAGTTGCCACCATGTTACGTGCCAGTGGCCACCATGTTACGTGCCAGTGGCCACCATGTTACGTGCCAGTTGCCACCATGTTACGTGCCAGTTGCCACCATGTTACGTGCCAGTGGCCACCATGTTACGTGCCAGTTGCCACCATGTTACGTGCCAGTGGCCACCATGTTACGTGTCAGTGGCCACCATGTTACGTGCCAGTGGCCACCATGTTACGTGCCAGTGGCCACCATGTTATGTGCCAGTGGCTACCATGTTATGTGCCAGTGGCCACCATGTTATGTGCCAGTGCCCACCATGTTATGTGCCAGTGGCCACCATGTTATGTGCCAGTGGCCACCATGTTATGTGCCAGTGGCCACCATGTTATGTGCCAGTGGCCACCATGTTACGTGCCAGTGGCCACCATGTTGTGTTGACGCGAGTATTCTGCGTCGCACCCGAACACGTGACTTGCACTCCGCAAGTGTCACGCCGTGTTTGCCGCGCGTGCCTTCAATGCCTGACTCCGCCGCGTGCAGGAGAAAAGGAATTCCAGGTCGTCCCCGAAATTGTGCGTATCAAGGAGCGATTCATCGCCGCGACGTGACGTGTGCGTCGTTTGCGAATCTGTCTGAAGACGTTCATCTCGGCGCTCATTAGGGGTGTGTGTGGTGGGCGAAAATTGGTTCAGAAAAGAATTTTTTATCCAATTACGAAATATTCTTAAAGTTCACTTGGCTGGGGGTTTTGCGACGTGACAGGGTAACTCCCCACGTAATAGCGTCCTTACGATTTCGCCCTAGTTGCGTTTCTCANCGTGGACAACAACAAGTGCTAAGANTAGCAGGAGCTCAATTCCACGTCTATTCACGTCGCGTGGACAGAAACGGTCCTGAAATGTCAGGCAGGGTTCATGTTCGCGTGCAATCTAAATAAAGCTGTCGCCCAAATCATCTGGAACTCCCCTCCACCCCCCACAGCTGACCTGACTCACCACCGGCAGCTGAGCTGTTCGAGCGTTTTGTAAAATTGATTTAATAACAAAAGCTGCACAAATCGCAAATGACCAGACGAGTTTAACTGCAACCTTGGTTTGTTTCAAGATTTGCACTTGTTCTTTGGAGTGCAACAATGCATGTGCTGATCTCATATATATCTGAAGCGACATTATGGTACTTTCACGACAAAAGTAGGATGAAAGTTTTCACGAATCTTCTGTGCTGGCTAATTTGACCAAACCAACCAGTTTTCGATTGTTGCTCCTTTCAATCAACTGATGAACCAGTCAATGTTTCTTATCCATGAAAACGAGATCTTCGCAAACCTCATGGAATCAGTTTGTTTTCGAACTCTGGCGTCGGTTTAACAAACAACATAAACTGATGCTTCCTCTGATCTCCCGATGTGTCCTCCCACGTGCGCCCTCCCTCCAGGCGAGACGTTGTTTTTTTTCGGAATTACCTCGTTAGTCACGACTCCACTTGTTTTGCTTCGCTTAGGTTGCCATGGCATTCAAACAAGGACACTCGCGCTTTGCTGGTTCGTTCGGTTTCTTTTGTAACTGCGATGTGACCTTTTGGTGGAAAGGTTTCCTGACCTGGAATATGGTCGGAAATTCACGTGCATTTAATTTGCTGTCGTCAAATTTGAATAAATCGCTCATCGCATCGTCAGATGAACCCGGTATCTGCAACACTTGCTATGAAATGCGTTTTACTGATTGTTTGTGGCTTAAGGCTAAATCGCCACATTTTCACAGTCATTGGAAGTGTTGAAAAACGAATAATTTTCTCTTTTGAACAATTTATTTGTGACGATAGCTATGAATCCATTTCCTGAAACGAATTTTCTAAAATAATCCTTCATTGCGTCTGCGCCAAATCGATGTCTGCGCCAAACCGATGATTTTCCGGGAATAACAATTTTATTGGCAGCTCAGCTGAAAGCTACGGTGCCGCCTTTGTCTTTTCGGTTATCGTTTGTGATGCAATAAGTTCTTTCGCGTGGTGTTTTCTTTCCGTGCTCGCCGCGTGGTGTCTTTCGGCATTTTCACAATAATGTATATACGGAACGAGTGTTGAAGCTCGGTTGTTTGTCTAAAGCAGCTATGTCCAACCCAAATGGCTTACTGGGTCAAAAATTATGTCACTATGTTAACCAGGGCCACACACTGAATGACATATTAGTGAGGGCCGCACATCGAATGACTTATTTTGATCTTAGTAAACTAAATTTACCTAATGCACTAAATGCGTTCGAATCCTAACTGCAATGGTAACAGACGTGTTAAAGTGGCACTGAGGACAACTGAGGACTGCCTGTAACAAAAATGTCAAATTCAAGATTATCAAAATTAGAACCGGTTGCCAGTGTTGTAAAATACTTTCACTGCAACTAAAATCTAAACTGGGCCGCGGGTTGGACATAGAGGGTATAAAGTCATTTGTCTCCCCCTTGCAACAGAATTTCCTTTAGGTTTGATGACTCTGACAAACTCATCCAGCGACACCACACTTGCACTCTCACACGACTCCCCTAATGTTGGCTTCTATGCCGTGGCACGTTCATGTCTGTTCTGCAGCAGGACGTAACCCAGTTCAAAAGAACGAATCGTTCTACTCTGGAAATCCGCACCAAAGTCCGGTGTGTGGTCATCTGTTGTTTTCTCGCTCACACATTTCGGTAATTTTCTTCGCTTGGACATTTTGGTTATTGAAACATTTCTGTTATTTGTCCCATGGTAGTCTCAAAACTCCCGTAACAGTACTGTATATATTTTCAAGCACTGTGACGGAATTGACTTGATTTTATACGGTCATTCAAAAAAAATCGGTCTATGACCTGGAAATAACCGAAAAAAAAACTAGGTGGCAATAGAAGAAAATCACGTTCATCTCTTTGCGTTGTTCGGTAGCGCGTTATTCCTCGAGTGGTTGGTTATTTGAGGGATTCACTTGAAGTGTCATAGGCTGTGAAGGAAAATGTATCGGTGTTTCCCGGTTTCAGATTTCACAAAAATATAGCTCATAGTGGCGGTTTCCTGCATGATAAGCAAGTGTGTGTACAAGTTTGAAGCTGTTCGATTGTCTGTTGTTTCGGTGATCATGTTGATCCGCTCTGGTCAGTTTCGTAAAAGGGTTTTGTCCAACGATGCGTGTTTTGTCCATTCTTTGAATTTGTTCTTTTAAGTTTAGTTGTTTTGATGTTTAAGGAGTTGCTGACGAAGGTCGATATTTTAGACATTTGAGTTCAGGTCATAAATAAATCCAACCATCATTTTCTGTTTGCTCAAATGATCTACTTACGCTGCGGACCTATTCTCGTGTTGTGGTGTCTGTTGTTTGTGTGCAAGGAATACTTTCTCCTCCCACTGTGCCATGGATAACTATGCATCCATTTCATTTCGTGACTAACGATCTTTATAAAAAAAACTGCGACGCATCGCAATTCATTGCCGACCATACCTTGCTAAGCGAACCGTGACCGAGCACGTGGCAATTTTTTCCAGCATATTTTCATGGGAGAAAAGCGCCAATACAACGTAACCCTCCAGACCAGGTGGTTCTCAGCAGGTTCTACTCACCTGTCGCATGATCGCGCGTTGCTTTGTTTTGACCACAAGCCACTCCCATCCTCACTCGCTACTTGAGTGTTGCAGTGATTTGTGAAGAATGTCCTCATTAGTCGCGGATCGATTGTAAGAAGTTAAAGTTTAAGAGATTATCGTAGCCACAGCACTTGGTAAATGGTAAATGTTGAAGCATGTAAATAGTTGTTGAAGCTCGATACGCGGTGTTTACTGTCTGTTTGCTTCAAGGTCACGTGCCTTGGAATTCCCCTTCTTCATGCCTAGCTCATCATTAAAAAATGCCGGCGAACAGAAAGTGAACTATTCCCAAGTGTTACTTTGTTTTTGTCTTGTTCATTTGCTTTATGTACCTCGGGCGTATGTGTTTTTCACCTTCTCCAAAGAAGGACGATGATGCGGGCAGGCAGTGGATAGGATCACTGAAAACTCCTATCTTCTTCAGCAGCATACGATGCGAAAATAGGTTTTTCGCGATTGAACCACGTCACTCACAACCGCTCATGACGTATTCCTGTTTCGTCCCATGTGGAGCGGTTGAACAAATTTTGAAGTGCGACGAAGCATTTTCCACCGAACATTGTTTATTCACCATCAACACCTTCAACGAACTCTGTCTTCCCGCGCTTACGCTTGATCGCGTTGCGCTGGTGAGGGTTTCCTGCCGTCGGTTAAAATCACAAAAGGACCGATCCTTTATAAATAAAGGAATACCTCAGCTGCTGGATGATGAAACGTGGAGTGATGCAACGGATGAAGCGCCGAACCATTATTCAGCAAAACCGGGGCTTGCTTATCGTCTTTTTTTCAACAGTCACTTTCAAACAGACTGTCTGGCGCGTGTCACATGGCTCACTAGTGTCACATGTCTGCGAAAAGTGCTGCGTCATGATACTGGTCAAGCTGTTATCTCACGTGCCGGGAATGCAGCATGACGTTTGCATTTCGCAATGTCGTAGCCACACCTTTGTGCACCCGGAGAAATAATTTACATGTAATGATGACATTTTATTGCTTAAGTTATTGTGTTGATCAGGGGCATAGCAATGTGGACATCGCTTTCACAAGCGACATCTTTTGGCTGCAATGTATTGCTGGAACTGAGGTCAGTAGGGTTCACATCTTACTGACACGGTCAGATAAATTATCTACTCGGCAAGACTGCGATACAACGCCGGCAGTTTATCGGGACCGGTCTGGTCTTCAAGTCACTGCACTCTTCACTGTCGCAGCGCAGCAAGGAGCCCGTATTTGCCTTTTCACACTTAAGTCAAGGCGAGGCCGAAACTTTCCACACAGGGTCACTTGCAGCGCGTTATTCCACAACATTGTCTGCCTTCCATTTCTACCGCATGCTTCTTTGTGCAACGCATGACGCACCCGCCTTTGATGTTTCGCTCGCTTGTGCGGGAGCTGCTTGCGAGATTGCCTCATATCAGCCAATCACACTGGGGCTTTTCCTTCACATCTGGTTGTTCCGGGGCCCCGGAGTAGAGGTCAGGGTTGAAGTGTGTTCATCCATCGCATCCACAGTGACCAACGTGCGGAGTAAACGTTAACAGGATCACCACTCTATCCAGTCTGGAGTGCGTCATGCCAGGGCGGCAGTTAGTGTTCACATGAAGGTATTTCAAAGGTATCAACTACTCGCTACTGCTTTATGTCAAATGTCTGCCACTTGAAAATAATTGCTTGTGCTTGTTATTTTACGCTCATAAAAAAAGCGAAATTTGCCAAAAAAAGTAAAGATTTCATTTCTAAAATTTTTGGAGTACCAAACCTTTGCAACACGTGTTTCGTCTGTGCTGCCTTTTGCATGAAAATCAGGATTTCTGATATTTCTGAGCCATTTGTCCTTCATCTTTGATCAATGTTTTTTTGCGTCGTTGTTAAATGTTCTAGTACAAACCTACTTGAGATCGCGTGAGAAACAGAACTATCATCTCTTGGGTGGTCAGAAGGCCCCACGGCGGCAGACCCTACAGGAGTTTTGAATACTAATGTTGCAGTATCTTGCAGAATTGACTTAATTGCTTTGTTAACGCAACAGACATGTTGTTGACTTCAATTGTTCCGGCCATTGTTTCCATTGTTGCGGCCACTGTTGTAAGGTTTTTCAACATTTCCATTTTTACTTGCCCAAGTGTAATTCTACTGGAAAGTTATAAGCCAGAAAGATGGCAGCAAGTAAATCAATTGCTGTTAATTTCACAGTGAAACTAGTTTCGCGGAAATAAACTGCGATTGATTTACTCGGCGCCATCTTTCTGGTTTGTAACTGTGAAAAATAGATATGCTTGCAAGTTTTAATCATCGCAGAAGTGTGGCACCAGAAAACAGGCAGATTCCTCTGAAGCTTGCGCAAGGTTAAAGTTTGTTTTGTTGTCTGTCGTAAAGTTAATGTCCTGGTCATGCGGCGCGTGGCAAAGAATCCTTTTCCGTCGCAGACGATATCACGTGAGTTTCACTGAAACATTTCCATTGAGTGAAACAAAATTTTGATCGCATACTTTCGGGGACTCGACTGTGATACGCTCCGGTAGTTTTTGATGAAACTTGTATCGAAACTATGTTTCATGAAAAATGTCTTGTTCTCCAAGGTTTTGTGCAAAGAGGATTTGAGTGTAAGTATCTATACAGAACAAAAGGGAAAGCAGCTCAGGAGCAGACCATACATTATATTAGGTTTTAAAGCAAAGACAAGAGCGTGTGGAAGATGTTTGGATCTGAATTTTTCATGGAATATGAACTTGGTTTTGGGTTGGTGGTTGCTCTGTGCCTTTAGTTGAAGCTTTTTCAGTTGAATTTTGAAGAACTAGCCCAGACATTCATGCGTTGATGCCGCTCAGGTTTTCCCGTGGTTTTCTTCATTGTTCACCTCTGATGACGTTGTCGCTGCGATGGACGAACGCATTCCTCAACTCGCGTCGCGCATTGTTACGCGCGCTCGCGCGACAATGGACGCCGACACCGCGACTATCAAACCTGTGTCGGTCACGTGTCCGGAAGTGTGTCACGTGTCAGGAAGTGCGTCTGTCGCGTGTAGTGGTCGGCGATCAGAATGCTGGCGATAATCCGAACCTTCCCCCTCATAGTGTTCGCTCGCGACTGACGCTGTCATCACTTCCCCCCCGCCCCGGGACGCACTTACTGCGGCGCCAGCCTTTTATATCGGGCCGGCCTGGCGACGGTTGCTTAGCAAACACCAGTGGCTTTGTGGACGACGCGTCCGCGGTTTCCATCGCACAATCGTCGCTGATCAGTGGGGGTGGGGGTGTTGAGTGAATGTTTTCTCACTCACGGCGCGATATTTGTTGTAAAAACGAATGTTCGCATCTCCGCGCTGATGGTAAACCTCCGGATCCGACGTTTTTTGTTTTTCTTTCTTAACGTCGCTACGACGACCAACCATCTATTTCCGATGTTCTTCAACCAAATTCAATGAGTGATTGAAAGGCATGGGCATTTTTCCTTGAACACAAAAGAAAACTTTTCACACGAGACCTGATGGTTGGGCAGCGAACAGACTTCAAAGTAAATCGATCGATTGTTATATTTATAAAATTGTCAGCTCGCCATGGCATATTTTCCTACAAATTCCAGAAAATGGATTTGGAATGGAAAGCCTCCTTAGGGAGGGCNTTGTTAGTTGAGACAGAAAAGCTGTTATGCCCGGGTTCAAGATTTTGTAAATATCGATCGTTTGACACCATTTTCAGCACCAAAAACTCTAATTAGAAACTTGCGCCTTGCGGAGCAATATTTCAAAGACCAGGTCGTCCTTGATCTTATCTTCATAGTTCAGTTGCGTTTTGCCATTACGCCCAACCACTTCACATCGTCCCTGCCACACCCAGCAAACCTCATCACTCGCCAACCGCATGCAGGGCGGACTGTCCACGTGGTTTGTCGAATGTACCGACCCTGGATGTCGAATGTACCGACCCTGGATAACATTGCAACTTGATATCTTGATGCAGTGCGGACCGCTCCCCCTCAGTGTTTTCACTGTTTGTTTGTTCTTTAAAAATTTGTTCAAACACTCGTCCAATGTGGCCGCTCAACAAATTGCGCGCATGCGCATAAGGTTTGTGCTGAAGTATGTAGTTGCTGTCTCCAACGATGCGCAAAGCTCACCTGACGTCACATCCGTTCGTGCGAGGTGCGCCGGATGCTATGTAATCTGCTTTTACTTCCGGCGCGGAATATCTTTTTGCCACAATTTTCGATGGGATTCCCTCCCCATGAAGTGGAAGCGTTGAATGTTTACCTTGCTAAGCAGGAAGTTGCCCGATAAACCACAATGCCATCTGTTAAAAATATTTTATTAACATTAATTCGACTGTCTACTGTCGCGCAGCAACTTTTGTTTTAAACTTGTATTATTGACAAAGCTGTGAATCTCATGATGCGTACTGCCCGGGAATCGTCATCAACCAGAGACGACTGACATCACTGTCGCTACTCAACCGTGAACCCTGCACATGACGTTAACCTGTTCCAGTGAAATATGGTTTGTTGAAGAAAGAAACCAACTTTCATCACTGGGGTCAACGAGNATAGCGAGACTTTACCTTTAACTGCAGAGGGAATCATTCATGCGGAACGTTTCAACCGAAGTCAAAACNCGAACACAAATTTCCGACTCGCGTTTCATCTTTTGTGTGTTTCGCCCTCATCCCTGAAGGTGGTGGTCACGTGACTTCCATCAAAGATGTCCATATCAGTTTATTCGTTCTGCCGAAAACGTTGGCACCAGTGCAGTGTGCACTGTGCTTCACCTTAGTGTTGACAGACGTGGCGATGGCGGTTGGCGGCTACGTCAAATGCCCTGTGTGACGCAACAGGGCGTCATTATTGCGTCCGGTCAAGCGTGCACTTGCATCTCCTGGGCTGGTGCTCGACACCCCCGCAAATTAAAGTCGTTAGTTCGGATG
>JGI24158J21664_10002831_pt1 | contig 21387 bp, 7 predicted proteins | sample Ectturendosymbi3_FD_21664 | JGI IMG/M metagenome (IMG submission 21664)
ACTCTCCCCAAAAGAAAACCGGGCGTGAAAATGAATGAGTATGCAGGCCTACATCGAAACTTTCTATTTATGAAATTGTCTTTAGTTTGTTTGCCAAAAGTGAATGTCGTATTCAATTAATTAAGCATATTTGGACGGAAACTTGTGTTTTTGTGAAAATCAGTTAAAAGTATCAGGTATGGAAGAGAAAATGGTGTTGACACCCTAAAGCTCCACCACGACACCCTTTTAAACACCTTCAAAAAAACCATGAGACCAAGATGTATGGCAAACACAAATGTAAAAAATAAATTGATTGTTTTCAAAGTCATGTGAAATGAATGGGTTTTGATAAATTCCAAGGCAGCTGGTCACTTGTTTCATCTTCAAATTCTTCCTTTCAGTCATCACACCGTTTTCTACACCTGGTTACAACTGCAACAACTATTAACTTCCCCACTTCTGTTACGAAACCAGTGACATGTGCAGTGACCGGATAACAAGCCAAGCAGATGACACAACTACACTGTATATACCTACAGCGTCATTTTTCCTTGTAACGTTGTTGACAAGCCCCTCTTACTTTTGCCAATAATCCGACGTCTGGTTTGCAGTGTTTCATACTGTTACAAAAATCCTTCTACAGTGCCTGTGAGTCAAAAAGTGAAATATTGGATAACATTATCTTGTGGCTACGATCACGTAATTTCATTCGAGGGCACATGGTTTGCTCCAATGTAAACATCAAAAAACAGATCCTGGTCAACTTTAAACCACCATCCTGCCTAAACATCTTGTACAACCGAAGTGAACATTGTTGCTCGCGAAGGTGATGATGAACTGAAACAGCCTTGAAATATTAATTTCTTGGTAACCTTATCAATAATTCACGTGAATTTACCAGTTCGCTCTTGGTACCACTCCCAGCTTTTAGAAACTAAGCACGTGATCCATTCCCCTTCATGGAGTTTCTTGTCATTGTTTGTATCGCACACTCTGAAACAAAAGCAAGCAAAGGTTAAATACATGACAGGTCAATGATGAACGAAAAGATCCAGAAACAAACATTATCATTAATTTTTTCTTTTATCTTTTGTTTGACAACACCCGGCCTCAGACAAGATGTGTGCGGTAAGTCGCTTGCAATTGTTGTTGACAACTTTAACTTTTTGTTCCGCTTTGCAAATGCAACACAGCACAGAAATATACGAAGTGCGCTCCTTTTAATTCGCTTCACTGAAAGCCAATAGCAAGCTTGTTTAGTCGTGCGGTTTTGAAACCACAAAAGCTTGAAGAATCTTTTGCAACCGGCCAGCGTTTAGTTCACTCACTGTACTTGCACGCGAAAAGCTACCGTGGGTTGGTAAATACTTGATGCGAAGACACTCTTTATTTGCGTTGAACCAAAAAAGATAATAAATGAACACACTGACGCCTGGCAACAGCAAAAAGCCAATTTTTACTTCTATTGGCAAAAGTTTGCACAATTTTTCAAATAGCTCATTTTCACTGTCTTCCGAAAGTAAGCATAATATAAACCTATTATGTTTCTAATGTTGTTGTTGATGAGATCGAAAACGTATAAATGTTCAAAAAAAGATTAATCTGGTTCTTATCGGGATAAAGACCGGATGTTGCGTAATTCTTTATATTCACGTCAGCAAATAATACAGGTAAGATTATATCTAATTCGTTGACATACACAACTCTCTCACTTGAAAAAAGATTTTGCGCAGTGTTCCAGAGGCATCAGGGAGTAACGGAATCGTTTCAGCTCTTTGTTGTTCAACTTCCCGTCCTTGTTTTTGTCCAAAAGTGAAAACTTCCACTGAACAACAAAAAAATTTAAGTTAATTTGTCAGTTGTCGATCATGAGACCTTGAAAAAACCAACGTTAGAGGCGTTGTGTATATGATGAAACAGTGCGTTTATGATGAAGCATTGTGTTTATGATGCAACAGTGTTTTTATGATGAAACAGTGTGTTTACGATGAAACAGTGTGTTTATGATGAATGACTAGATTGAAACATCTCGTTTCGCACCGAGTGGAAACTTCAAACTGTGTTGACCGAGAACTGTTTTTGTTGATTCCAGGAATACCGTTAAAGGAGTTGCGAGCAGAGCAATGTGCAGTGACCATCACCAAAATGTTTTTTTTGTTTGTGTCGATTTTTGTAATCGTCACTGCACACTGTCATCAAAAAATGAGTAGTGTTATTAATTAAAACTTCACTTTTACAATGCAGATATTCACGATTTATGCAATTCAAGGTAAATAAATATGAAGAAAAGCAATCATGCGTAAAATAATTTTGAATTCAGGATTTCTTTGTTGAAACAAACTCACTTCGAGCGAACGAAATAAACACTGAACATTTTGAAACAAATCGATCTTTACAGAATATTCTACACAGCAAAATTATCAGGAAGCCTGGACCCTCGTTTAGAATTCCGCACCTGACACTGCTTAAAAATGGAAGCGGTTGTCCGGAAAAAAAACGAGAAAATGCGCAGAGACTCACCGTGAGATGAACGCGAGCGTTGTGGTTGACTGAGTTGTTTTTAGAAAAAAAACAGACATGCAGCCAGTGTGCCGATGAAGCTTAATGATGGTTTTATGGTCATAATGAAAACTTCAGGCACGAAAATTACTTATAATATGCCGACCAATAACCTGGGCAGCTTTCCTTCTTTCCGCATCACTAAGGGTAGCTAACGACTTTCGTAGATTAGTCGTTCCGAATTCGTCTGTGTCTCTCAAATGCACCAACCAGTCCAGAAGTCTGAATGGGAATTGGCGCAACTCCTCTTTTTCACAGCTCGCCTGAGACGCTGTTGATGGAAAGGATTCATTTGAGTCACTGGGTTGGTCCGCTCTTCAATTTTTGAACATTCAAATGTCAAAACCTTCCGAAGAAACTGAACACGCGTCATTCAAAACGACAACCTTTTGAAACCATGAACCACAGCTGGAAAGATTAACAAATCAATGCACTTTAATCTCACATCCAATCGATGTACAGGCGTCGATAATTACGGTCGTCGAATGGGTTCAGCTTCTTTTCATATAATTACCTGAAACGCCAAATCTGTCCAGGCGCTAACATTCGCATCCCTAACCTTGAAAGACCGTCATCACAGATATGAAGCTAATACCACCTAATAGGATTTTTTGAAAGCTCACCAATGCACGGGCCCTCGTACGCGACTTTGATGTTGCGTTTCTTCTTGCACGCCTCCAAGTGAAGTAAGCATCTGTTGTTATACTGTCGCCCGTACACGCTACACACCGGGGAATGGTCTCTGTTTATAAACAGGTACATTTCATTTTTGGAACACGAAAAGCGAAAGTGACATTTCATTTTATTATAAAATATCTACTTTCACAGAGGATCAGTTGAAAGCGCTAATAGGTTTCCATTATTTAGGGTTGTCTGTTTACTTAGAGTAGACGCTAGGCATGGTTGAAAAAGTTAAATTTTCAAGAAGTTCTGGGCAAGAAAAATTACTTTTCTGATAGGAATATTCAAAAACCAGGATTTGACAGTTGAATCAATTTTTCCATGGAGTTTAATTTGAAGGGAAGGCGACGGAATTCTTTCCGCGGAGAAACGTATCAGCGAATCTTAAAATATAGAAATAGAAGCGCAGATGGCGTCTCTGAACTTTTCCAGGCAGACGAGCATCCTGTTTCAGAAACTTACGTCATGTTACATGACTGCGGGCAGACGCAGGTCGGGCTTCGGCGTCCATTCTTCTTAATGACTTGACACCACGACCCTTTCGGTCTTCGGCCGCATCTTCGCCTCCGGCAAAGACCTGTAACGGAAACAGATGTTTGTTTGTTTGGCAAAGATTAAAATTAGTGGCTTCCTAGCGGTTGGAGTAAGCAAAGTGAGTTGTAAGCATCGGAAACATGAAACCGGAATCAACCAAAGATTACGGGGAAGGCGACGGAATTCGGTAAAAATTAAACATTACAATTAAGGTCAACCTGTATGCTGTTGATTTAGACTAGAGAGTTCCCGGGGTGTATTCCACACGTAAGCTGCAAATTTTGTTATTTTTCCCACCGAAAAACGTAATTTCAAACGACGCAATTTTTATTTGGATTTGTAAACAAAGCTGTTCTTTCACCTGATGACACGTTTACAAGCCAAGTTACTGCGTGGGTCGTTTAAGTCCACTTTTTAAACTGAAAGAATCTCAACCGTTTTTAATCTGGTCAGCATAAGGAGTAAATTTTATGACAAACTGCGGAAATGTCACGTTCGATGACCGTACAGGAAACATGCGGTCATTTTATAAAAACTTGCGAGGAGGCGTATATGATGCTTTAGGCTATGCTTGGCTTTAATATCATGAAGCGCCAGTGCCTACAGAGGCTGGTTTCCGGCCAGGTCACATTGGGCAAATATTAACGTTGGAGCGATTCTCGCTTTGTAAGCAGAAACGTAAAACGAACAAGAGATTGGTGGCACTGCGATAGAGTTGGTTACGGCGGTTTGTGTTCGGTGATGGTCCGTTCATTGGAGCCAATTCACATCGTTTCAAAGTGGTTTCACACTAGCAAGCGACACGAAACACGTTCAACCAATTTGTGTTGCTAGGTACATGCTTTTAATGCATTTTCTGCTTGATGCATTTTCTCTTCCGCCTCAGTGCCTTTTGTGCTTTGCAAAATATTAAGTAGGCTTATCGTGGTAAGCAGCACAAACCCGCGGTTTTCACCAACTCCTAGTTTGGTGGCCACCTACGCACGATAAATCCTTTTGCGGTTTAAACCAATGCCTAAAAATAGGTGTAGGTCAACGCTCAACAGTGAGGGAACAGCCGCGACCTACACATTTTGAACGCTGTTTCTCCATCAATGGCACATTAAAAAAGCCACGAACAGAAATTGTACAGAAAATACAAAGCACGTGGTTAGTTCATTTCCGTGTGCCTGTCGAGACGATAATGCACTTCAGAGTACGTCGCACACAAGCATAACGTGCTGGCTGCGTGCGGTTTGTTTTTCTTATTTCAGACCAAGCCACCCACATTGAGGTTTGTACTTTTAATGTTGATTTTAATAGACGCGTGTGTCGATGACGGGCCTGTCGCCAGCCACGCGCTTTCAACCTGGAACCAAGGTATGTACTGTCCGTCTTGGTGCTTGTGCGGGGATTTTGTACGATGTGAGATGAGACACCGCACGAAACAGATCACTTCTTCTGTGTTTCAAACCCACAGCTGTGTCCACGTGACAAGAACTCGTCAAGTCTCAGCCACAGTGCACAATTACGTATGTTATGCTCAATCTTATCTTTGGCATAGATAAGCGTTTCAAACGCCAACACCGTGCTCGATGTTTGCTAGACATGCAGGCCATACACGCGTTTTTTCAACTTGCTGTTCCTTTTTTATATATTATTCACGAACTTTTGGGATCAGTATTTGACATTCCGATATATCAGTTGTCAAATAAAAACATCTCAATAGTTTGTTGGAGTTTATCCACAACGAAGTTATCCACTTATTTTATGACTGCAACAAGAGTGACATTTTTCATCAGCTTTCTTAGGTATTTCGTGAACTTTTCCTCAAGCAAATGGTTACTGTTCCTGGCAAGTGGCTGAATCGTTTTATTTATTGTTGTGCTGCTTGTGCTTCATTTGTTCAGCGGGCGGTAACCTCAACGTTCCACTTGGTTTCCTTCCGAAGTTGCTCCGCCGTCGTTGATCGACGTAAAGCAAGAGCAGATGTCACTACTTAGTCTCAGTGCACGTCTTAACTTTAAATAAAATCACATTCACATGTTTTAAGTTAGCTTGTTATATTTTCATTGAAAACGTACACGTTAAGGAGTGTACTGTAATTTAAAGCACGGTCCATTCGGTTATGTCCGTTTTCTGTAATTTAACGTGAACTACAACCGTGATTAGTCGCACATCACAGAAAGGACTTAATCTCTACTCGCTATGTTAACCTACATTTTCTTCAGTGCCCCCATGTTTATAATCATATCTACAGTGTCTATGGACTGCCAGCATCTGCATACATGTTCGATGCACCAGCGGTAGCAAACAGTGGACAGTCCGACCGCAAGTAGAATATGTGGCAAATGCACCGTCTATACGAGTGTTTGCTGTAAATTGCACATTAAGCTCAAGTTATGTATGATCTTTACAGTGCAAGTAAACATTGTTTTCGGGAAGACCTTACGCTGAAAGCCAAAGTGAAATTAATGTTGAAAACACACCAAAGCAAACGTGCGATCAAAAGTAGTGGCGTGGTCTGGAAACACGGTGCAATTCAAGTTGTATGGTTGTCTATGGAAACTGCTACTGCTAAATCCAGTGAAGGCACAAAACAGCAAAAATTCATTAAGCTGGTGTTAAACAAGTTATTAACACTGACAGAAATGGTTAATGATCATGATATCAGAAAAAACAGAGAGTGAAAGGGAATTTGCCTTTTGCTTTCCCCTAACACGGTAAAGGTCTACTAAAATAGATACTATATACGTAAGGCACCTCGCGTTTGTACTGAAGAATACGCAGTTCTACAAATAAAGAAATTCCTCGTTTTCACAAGCGTTTTCCTGCGCTCAGACATTAGCACTTTGAAAACCTTTACGAAGTTCAGTGATTATTGTGCGAGGAACCACTTTTCGCAATTATATGCTCAACGAAGTGCCTCGCAGCGATTATGACGTAGATTTATAATTTGAAATTACCGTATTTCCACAACATTGACACTTTTCCTCCGAGGTTATTCGAATTATATGGTATTTACTGATTTACAAGGTGCTAGCACACAAAAGAAGCAACATACATAAACGACATAATGCTGTTCTTACTGACACTACTTACGTTCATCAGACATAAGATTGTAATCGAGTTTTGTGTGAGATCTCCGCCGTTTACCCTGTGAAACAAAATACCACACAAAATAAAATAAATTCTTCATCAGTTACCCCTGTTTCTAAAGGTAAGCAGCAGTGACGTACTGTACGCTGGCCATTCTGTTGGGCCAGTGTTCCCTCTAAGAAAATTTTGCAGTGAGCAAATATTTGTTTTAGCGCCCATACAATTGCGCAACCATGTGAACACACAACTAGTGAAACGTTTTAAGCAGTAAAAGGTCTATGCGATATACACGACATGACATAGGAATGTTGCAAGTGTGCGAAAATGGGATTTCACTGTGCATATGGTCTGGTGGTGCTGCGCATTTGCGCAGCTTACAGGGAATAATGCTGATGGAACTTTTATTGATGATGTGATAGATGACATAAGATGGTCATTTTTTCTTAGTGTGCGCTGTTCGTGACGTAACGGTTTGACGTTTCAGCATTTCCAAAATAATTTTGGCGGAGTTTGATGATACAACATGCATAACCCGTGGTTTATCACAAAAAAATGATCTAAATCACAAAAAAATTTGATCCATAATCACAGAAGGAAATAATTTCAAGCTGGAATGCATGCAACAGTTCAGAACTAAAAGCAATATAACTTTAAGTAGTTAGAGTTGTACAGTACAACATAAACTGGATCTAAATTCTAAAAGTTTTAATCATCCAAGAAGTTGTTAAAACATGATTATTATAAACCACTGGTAACAATCAGTCACCCTTCAGCCATGGGCGTCAGAAGGTTTTTTTCCCCTTTTTCCAGGGGAGGGCCGCTTGTGGATTTTTCCAAAAAAATTCTACGGGGGGCCAAAAGTGATGAAATTTAGTTTTTCCCTCTCGAAACCAAGAAAAAAAACTTTTTTGCTAAAGATTTCAAAATCCAGGGGGGCCAAGGCCCCTCCTTGACCACTCTTCCGGCGCCCATGCCTTCAGCTATTCTGGAACATACAGCTCCAGATCAGACTTGCACAACATACGGCTCGGGAGAACTTTCTCAATTGCAAAAAATATTGTGCAACAGCCCGAATTCTTTCCAGAATTTCTTTCAAACTACAACGAAATCTCGGAAGCGCGCTCGTTGGTACAAAATCGGGTCGCCTTCAATGGTTGCTAGTCACATTTCTGCACTTCACTGTTGCGTAACAAGCCAGTTCCATTTCTATTGTTGCGCAACGTACGTAGCGCATCCTTCCTCTAGCAACGGTTGGCTGCAGTATCAAGTATTTCGCATTGTAGGCTGCGTTCAAAAAATAATTTGCTTTGTTCGTTACTATGAGTGAAAAGAAAAAGAGAAAAATAGAACTGAACATAGGACTTTCACCGCTGTTTGGACGAATAAGTGGTTATCTGTTACTCACAAAAACAAAATTGTGTCTCTTGAAACCATTTCCATCACAAAGGAGTAAATTGAAGAGGCTTTTTGAAACTAAACTAAGCATCTAGTCTGGCTCACTTGGATTCTAATGAAAAGTGTATGAAAGCAGAAAACTTGATACAAGCACGCGGTAAGGAAAAGCATTTTAAGGCAGTAAAGCCGGAAAGTGAAACAGCTACTAAGGTCAGCTTTCAGATTCAAGTGATGTAGATGGTGCTGGGAAATATTTTGTAGATGGAGAATTTATGAAAAAACGTATGTTGCTCGATGTTTCAGAAATTTGTCCAGAAAAGACAAGAATGTTTGAAAATATTACCCTCTCGCATATGACCGTATATAGAGAAGAATTGCTGACATTGTTGCCATCTTAAATGATCAGCTACAGCAGAAGGCAAAATAATTCAGCTTTTTCTCTTCTGCGATGGATGAAGCACGGATTGCAAAGATACGGCTCAGCTGCTTCTGTTTATTGTAATAAAATTAAGGCTTTTCAAATGTCAGTTGTCGAAAGGCAAAATGGTTCACTTTCCTGCCGGCGCACAACACATCTCGCAGCAAGCGCATGCTGAATTGAATGGTAAATATGCGAAGCAAATCGAAACGCTGAGAGCAAACTATGAGAGAAGACTGACTCTGTGTGAAGACGAAGAAGTTAGGTCCGTCGCCAGGATTTCGCAGCAGGGGGGGACGAAAACCACAAGGGGGGGCACATTTTTTAAATACTATCTTGGATGCATGCAGCAACCGGGGGGCCAAACATGAAATGGGGGCACATATTTTAAATAGGGAGGAACGGGCACCACTGGCCCCCCCGCTGTCGACGACCCGGGAAGAAGTTGTGTTTAAACTGGTGGAAGATCCGTTTTCAGTTGATCCAGCACAGGTTTCCACAGAATTGCAATTGAACTTATTGATCTTCTAGCTTCGTCCGTTTGTAAACGAAGCACCGAGGAAGCACCTTGCACACCTTCGACTCAAGGCTGAACAAAGAAAAGTAAAAAAATCTTATCCAAGTTGCAGTGAAAATGTTTAGCATTTTTGGAAGCACTTATTTATGCGAACAAACTTTCTCCATCATGAACATTAATAAAAGCAAGCAGCGTTCGTCTCTGACTGATTGTCGATCTGAAAAATATTTGTAAAGTAGCGGCTTCTAGTTTGTCACCTGACTACGAAGAAGTTGTCGCCGAAAAGCGATGGAGATGCAACGTTTCTCATTGAATATTAATTTATCGTGTCACTTTTTTTAAACGATGCTTGTAATGCTAAAGGCTAGGCAGCACAGTGGCTGATCGACTTTTTGTGAGTTTTGCTACCAACGTCTTTTGTTTTTCATCGGTTGGCACTTGCGCAAAGAAACCCAGACCAACCGAACATGGTGGCTCATAATATTACAGTATGATCATTACTGTCACATCCGTGGATGTCGGCAGAGTTAGGTGGAGGGGTCTTGTCCACGCTGGATTAAAGTTTGATATTTTCCTATTATTTTTTAGTAGAGAAATGCTTTTCTCTTAGTTTTTGGTTGGTAAAATGACATTTCACCACTGTTAACCCCCCCCCTAGAAAAATAATTTTGGCCACCACCTGGAAAAATCCTCTACTGTCTCCACCCTCGATAAATTCCTTCTGATGCGCCTGATCACATTATCAAAGCCGGTTTTACAAAACCGCTGCGTTTATCTTCATTTTCTTAGTGCCTTTGCGTTCTATTCTCACGCTGTTGTTCGAATTGTGTTGCATAAAATCCAAACAACTGCCGTGCGGTTTGGATATTCATCGTACGCGACAGCGGTGTTAGGAAGGGCTGTGTTGCGACACTAAGTAGAACCGATGATATGAGTCGATTAGACCGATTTATCTCATCAGGCTACGAGCGTGACGGAGTCTGCGCATAAATAAGCCTTGTGTTGCAGATTAGAAAAATTTTGAAGAGTGCTCTCAAGCGCTGAACCAGAACGCCAGCTATTATGGGTGATTACCATGAAGTGTGACACTGATATTGAGAAGTATTGCCGATGCGCTACAGCAACGCGAACATACAGAAGATTCATAATTCTTTTAACAAACTTCGGTAACAATAGCACCATTGTTAATTGCGTACACGCAATTTTCATAACTTTCTGTTAAACGCAGTTTTTAATTTGGCTTGAAATAGACTTTTGGGGCCCGCGGCAAATTTGCGTTGATCAATTTGACCTTCATGCTTCTGGGTTTGTGCAGGCCTGGTGAAAAATGATCCGTAGGCGGCAACACACAACCACCACGCTTTCAATATTTGTTGCGGAGCTGCAGTGTTTCAACTCATCCCACGGTCCAACTCAGCTTACCTCACCTTACGCTTATCTCTGTAGCAAGTCAGTATTTAAATTCATAATCTGTTTTTTTTTCGGTCATAGATCGTAATTTTTTTGAAACGAAAAAGAATTAAGTCATTTCGGTCAGAATGTCTGAAAATATAGGCTAATAAACACTTTTAAGGCGAGTTTTTATACAACTATGAGACAAATGACCGAAATGTCTCAGAAAAAAATGACCGTAATGTTTCAGCGAAAAAAAACAGCTCCTAATGCATCACTTGCAACAAGTAAAGCAACCGTTTCTTTGCTCTCCTCGAGCTAAGAGCTTTGGTCGCGTTACTGACTGCTGTACTGAGTAACTTGATACTCACGAGCAAGCGTGATTATTACGTCACAGTCGGGTGTTCGAACACCTTGTCATTGTGAAACCGCATTCTACTGTGAAAAATACAGCCACAAATTTGTGAATATTCTTTTCACAGTAAGAACCTACAGTAACTCCGTGCATTGATTAACAAAGTGCATGCTATTACTCTGCCTATTTTTGCTCCACTCTTTGTTGATTTTAGCCCAAACATTCACCGAGGTGAATAAGTTTTGGTCTAACAGTGAACGTCTCGTTGCATTCGCTTGTGTTGCGTCACAACAAAGGAAAAATAAGCTTTGCAGTTGCTGAGAGCGACTTGTCGGATCAACGGCCTCTAACAGGATTTCCAACTTTTATGTGGACAGGGTGCAAAATACGAAGGAAAACGTCTTCGTTTGGGCACAAGTAGTGGATTTGGGCATTTTTTCTGCAGGTTACACAAAATCAAGTGGTGTGCACTAACCTAAGGATCTCGTGTCGAAACTTCCAGTCAAAACGCACGACGTCAGCAAAGCGTTTGCCTGCCTGCTGCGCTAATTCCTCTTGCAAACTAGCGTTTTATCACAGCATGTCGGCAAATCGCTCAATGTTGCTGGATATGCGATTGTGAGCAGTTATGTTTGGCTGTAGAGGATGTTGGTGAAACGTTTGTATGGAAGAAAACAAAATGCGGCAGAATCGCGGCAATCATTGCAGTTGGTGCGCTGCTGCTGATGCAATTGCTTTTCAGAGTTTGTTCGAATGTGAAAACCAACTCAGGTTTGAACAAGATTCTTTAAATTCAGATCTTTAACTATTATTTAATAATGCAAAGGACAAATGAAACTTTTTATATTTGTTGCCCTAAACCAGTGATTCTCAACGTGGTCCAGGTGGACGACCGGTGGTCCACCTGGAATTTCTAATAGCTGACAGGACTTTTGTTAAGTACTGAGATTGAACATGCCGTTAACTTCACTGACCTGTGTGCAATTCAGTTTCGATTTGGGTTTTTTGTCATATACCAATTTTTTAAATGACCGAAAAAAATTAAGTCAATTCAGTCATAATGTCCGAAAATATAAATTAGTGAATATTGTTACGGCCAGTCTTAATACAATTTATGTGGCAAATGACTGAAATGTCTCAACGAAAAAAACAGATTTCGACTAGTTGTTCATGAGGTGTCAGCATAGCAAGTGGTCCATCGGATATTTTTTTAAAGATGGTCCATGGGCCAGAAAATGTTGAGAACCACTACTCTAAACAAAACCTTGATATCCAGATATAGCGTAATGGGTTGAACTGAGAATTCCAGTGTGCACCAGAAAATTCCGATTAAGTTTGCGCTTGCTTCTCCTGCAGCGCAAGCGCAGTGCTTCCCATCCTTCTGCCACTAACGGACCCCTGAGTACATGATTTTTCGCGCAGACTCTTCGCCGACACATTACTTCGTTTAAGAAAATGCACTAGACTGTAAGCCTAATATTGCAGGGAAATTCTGACGTCAAATTTAATATTAGTGAATGGGAGCCATCTTCATGCGCCAGTAGTCTCCTTAACTTGTACCAAAGTATGTTTGACCAGTGCTATCATGTAAAAGGTAGAACCACAGACCATGTGGTTCACTTTCGCAAACCCCCAGGGTCTTCTGGCCCCAGGTTGGGATCCACTGCTCTAACCATGCACTCGATTCCGTGTTTCAAGCTGTCAAAACTTTTTGTCAAGCCAGACTTTATCCAAACCTTTGCAAAAACGTTTCCGGCAGCACCAAACACGGAAGAGTACATTTCTGAAACGCGTCGCTGAGTTAATACGACGTTTATGAAAAGCCCCCCCCCACTTATCTGAGAATGTGATCGGTTTACTTGAGGAAAGAGTAACACGAATTGCAGCAAGAAATTTGTACCTCTTTAATTTACACTTACGTTCTATAGGCACTTGGGTACTAGTAACCTGTAATCGGAAAAAGTTCACTTAATAAAATTGATTGAGAGATAGCATGAACATATAGTCTGTCAATGTGATAACACCAGCGGTGCTTACATAGCTCCGGCTTTTAGGTGGGATGTGTGAAAGAGTTTTGGTATGAAATCTGGTTATCCGCAAAATTAAAACAATTCTTGCATAAGTCAACGTGTCTTGTAAAGATGGCAAATTGAAAAAATGAAAAATATTGGTCTGCTCTGCAAATTCTCGATTAATAAATGGTTTCAATAAGTTGTGAACTCAAATGACTCCAGTCTGTTTGCCGTCTTGTGATGAAAGCGACTAAAGAAAACAGTTTTATGCATCGACAAATATGAGTAAACTATAGTACACTTGAAACAGCAGTCAAGTGTCACAGTACTTGGCAGGGAAGACGCGACTGTTGTCCAGTCGCCGGGAACGTGCTTAGCGCTTATCAACACTTTGAACAAAAACCACATGCGACAGCAGTGGTTGGCACCGCCTTTAATTGCATGTGTAACTTGTTCTGAGACAAAACCATTATGGTTTGCGCAAAATACCCGCGAGGCAAGCTTTTCCAATCTCTAAGTGTCTAATTAAAGAAATTGTAATGTATCTCATAGGAAGCTCACGTTGTAATTACGTCGGGTAGTCCGACTCTGTTCTTTCACAACCGGTTTATTACCTCATTTTTAATGCCATGCAATACGTTCAACAGCGATTCTCGCAAATCAGCCTTGCAAACTGTCAAGCCATGCTTGTAAAGTCATTTAGCCTTGTAAATCCGTTCATCTGTCGGTGATGTTCATAACTCTGATTAGGGTGTTAAACAAACTCACTTACCTCTACACATATCGTCAGCGCAACCAGAGCAATCACGATTCCTGCAAGAACGTGATATTTCATAATCTTAAATTTTTTACTTTGGAGACCACGATTCCAGTCGACCACACCAGTTGTCCAGTTGTTACTTCCTGCCCTATATGTGTTCCGCTAACTATATTAAAGACAAATACCATTAGAGAGTAAATTTTCCTCAAAAAAATTAGCACTACCTTTAGTAGTAAGTTATCTACGCACAACCTACTGTATGTTGTTCAGAGCATTAGCAACATGGGCAGCAAGTATTGTAGCAATTTTAAGTTCTCTTGCAAAGTTAGAAAGAGTTGAACTTTGAACAATCTGCAAAGAAGGTAGGCGGAAGTTTTCTTCAAATTTAATATCTGACCATTAAAACCGTGCTGGCATCGCTTTCTAAAAACTATTCTAGTTTGTATTGTGGGTGTGTGGAGCAAAAAAATGGGTATTTTCCTTCAAAAACAACACTAAAAGTTTTCAAATCCGAAACTGTCAATAGCACTGTACACCAGCAGTTGGTCATTGTGACGTAACAGCCGCCATATCTTACATTCAGGCATTATTCATCAGCTTTTTTAAAACTTTAAAAACGATTCCTGAAACTTCAGGCCTACCAATGTCCATAAATGTTAGGTGTGTTCAACTCGAAATACGGATATGTGCCAAAGCTTTTCATATAATCTAGTCCCGTGCCATTGCTGGCATTTTAACACGAACTTCCTTGTTACAGAACGATAACGAAAAGACGTCGAATCAAAGAGCAACACCGCAATAGGCTACTTAGTTCAGCTCAGTTTCGTTTACACCCGGGTTTTGCACTCCTTCCGGGAGTGTCACGAGCCTGCGGGCGCCACCACCGCACCTGCCTGCGCCGTGGGTCACGCGGCTGCTTACTTCTGAATTCTGACGACAATCATTCGTGTGTCAATAAACGTGCTGGTTTGTACGATTACGGCATAAAAGCGAATTGTGATTTACGCAATATTTAAAAATCCTCCCTTACCCAAACCTGACCACATGAGTGCCATTGTCGAACATCTAAGGCAGGGGTGACGAACATATTTGCTATCGCAAGACACGTTGTCAGTTACCGCTGGGTAAGCGGGCCGCACAACTTTTTTCGGGCTATCAGCTTTTGATATCGCATCGCAAAGATTAGAAGCGGGTCAAAGAAAGTTCAAGACTGCTGGGCTGGCCTGAATGCTTCGCGGGCCGCACGAATTGCTTTTGCGGGCCGCATGCTCGTCACCCCTGATCTAAGGCGTGAAACGTTGGAACGCGTCCACTGTGCATTCGGATAAAAGGTTCTACCGTGGCGTTGTATTTCGATATCAAAAAGCGTTACTTATAACTCGTGGTGAACCAACATTTTGTAGTTACAAAACAAACGTCAACCTCGCGTTGAATTTAAATACACTCTTTGTGACCGATTTCCAAATGAAACAAACCGACTTCTTGTGCCCATCAAGTATGAAACAAAACGGAAATTACACCCTTTATCAAAAATAGATATATATTTTTTGACTGCGCCTCATAAACTTCTTAGGGGGGTCGTGTTTTAAAAGCTCTCCTGCAAAACTGAATGTGGACATGCAAGCCAGTCGATGGGGTGCTGTGATTGACAGCAATCGATGAATGCTTCCGGGTATTACGTTGAGTCTACGATTTCTCTTGTTCTACATGCCCAGCGCCCAGTATTACAGCTTCACGCGATGTTCACTCAAGAATGTGGATGCTCCACTTATTTACGCGCTTTACTTGCAGAACTGAAATCACGAACAACTTTGGCAGTAGTAGATCAGTTTTATGGAAATTCAAAGCTGAACGAGCGTGGGGTCACAGCAGCGTGCGAGGAATACGGACGACTGGCGAATTGTTACCAGTGGCGTAAGGTGACCTTTCTGGTGGGCTGTTCACTGATGGTTTAGTAATCAATAGGTGGCATAAGGCGGTTATTTTAACTTAACGTGCGCTGTTCGTGACGTAACGCTATGACGTTTTAGTCACATTTCCAAACCAATCTTTTGGCGGTGTTTGATGACACAGCATTTATAACCAGTGGTCTATCACAAAAAATTCAATCCATGATCACAGAAGGAAATACTTTCAAGCTGGAATGCATGCAACAGTTTAGAACCATGGCCTACGAGAGGTGGGTACAAGAGGTACATCGTACCCGGGCCCGGGAGGACGAAAGTAAGCACATTAAGTTTTTCTGTAATTAAGCCCAAAATTGATGGTCGCTTTCTCCAACAGCAGCGCTGGTAGCTATATTTGAAAATCTTAGCATGGTAGCTGTTTTATCTATTTTCTGATTACTATAAAACAAGCTATACAAGTTTCGACGTGGGTCTAGAAGCTAGGGGACCCAGCATCGGTTTTCGTACCCCTGGTAAAATTCCTCTCAGAGGCCCTGTTCAGAACTGAAAGCCATATAACATTTTAGCAATTAATGTTGTGCAGAACAACATAAACTGGATCTAATTTCTAAAAGTTAGAAACACCCAAGATGTAGTTGAAACATCGATTAACATAGATATTGGCAATCAGTCACACTTCAGTTATTCTGACACATACACGCTAAGGCGGTGGTTCTTACACTTTCCAGCCCTGGGGACCCTATTCCTGAAGATATTGGCTTGGGTGCCCCTCGTCTGCGCATCCTACAAAGGTACATGATGAAAGAGCAAACGCTCTTAGGTAAGGTGACTAAGAAGACACTTTGGTATTCCTTCTGGCGACCCCGTTAAGAACCACTGCTATAGTGCAGGGGTGGGCAATTAATGCGGCTCGAGGGCCACCTTGAGCATGCCGCGTTTAGTCGAAGGCCATACCTTCTAATGGAAATAGAAGCAAGTCTCGGTTGAAGTTAGCCTCAGCACTAAAGTTACTGTGATAGGTTGGAGGAAATTTCAGATTTGAAGGTTCTTCCTGAATACTTCCGCGGGCCGCTAATTGCTCATCCCTGTTCCAGAGTGATCCACGGTGTTCTGTAGGTGACAGCACACAAGCACACGTTCAATATTTGTCGCAGAGTTGCATGTTTCAACTAACTCCACGGTCCAACTCAACTTACCTCGCCTTCCCTATTCTCTGCTGCAAGCCAGTACTTAAACTCATTGATACATCACATGCAACAAGTAAAGTAGTCATTTCCCTGCTCTCCTCCAGCTCAGTGTATCTCAACCTTTTCAATTACGTGGCCCACAGAACGTTTGGTGAAAATTGCGTGGCCGACTACCTTGTTAGCATGGTTATGCTTTTATACGCATAAATAAATAGCCAACACATTATTCTAATACAGCGAATTTTTTCCTGTATGCTATTCAGTGAAATCTTGCTGCTGACCACAATCAATGTTTTCCCACGCTGTAGTGATAAGATGTCTAGATAACTGTATTCTAAAATATTTTAGTCCGAAATCCGTGGCTCACTCAAAGCCTATGCTACATGACCCACAGGTTGAGATACACTGCTCTCGCTGCGTAGCAGTCGCGGTAACTGATTGACTGCCGAATAATTTAGCACTTACCAGCAAGCGTGATTATTACGTCACAGTCGGGTATTCTACGCCTTGACACTGTGAACTTGAACTTGCATGCTACTGTGCTGTCACTTTTTTGTCCGTTCTTTGTTAGCCAAGGCATCCAAGGCATAGTTAGCCAAGGCATTCTCTTTGTTAGCCAACGCATATTTACCTAGGTGAGAAAGAACGCATTGCTATGTTTCGAATCATTGATACCGGTCAGGTGCGTAATCCAGGAGTTGTTCAACTATGCCAAACGTATTCAAATCAATTCTATTTGAATAAGAGCTGAATAAGGATTCTATTTGAATAAGAGCTGATGAGGCGAAATATATACTCTGTATGATCTTAGTGTCTGATTCTGTGCTGAGAAAGGATTTCTTTCCATAGACAGTGTATTTAAATCAAGGTAGGGTTTTCTTGAAAGATAAATCAGGGAAAAGTGAAGGACAAACCTTCATTCTTTGTGGGAGTATTCGAAAATACGTATGTTCAGCGCAAAACTACGGCTTTCAGTGAACGTCCTCAAGTGCCCTACTGGCTGTAACACCTATCACATGTAAGTTGGCGGCACAACTTGTGAATCCTTCGCAAGGCACCAGCAGTCCAGCACGTGGAACTTTATTTGGAAAACACTGGAATAGAGCAGTGGTTTTCAACCTTTTTTTGTACCGCGAGCCATCATAGCAAATCACTATAATCTAACGACTACCACTTAAAATCCGAATAAAACAAATGTAATGCAGCTGTGTACATAAAATATCTACTCGTGACCACTCCATAAATGGTTCACGATCCCTGGTTGAAAAACACTGGAACAGAGGTACGTGATCCGCCGTCTCACTAAAATACTACAGCCTCGGGACGACTTTTTCCTTCAAACTTTGCTTAACTAACTAATCATATTCGAACCTGCTGCTACTTCCAACTCACCAAGCAAGCATAACCGCGGCAAGCGGCACCGACAATTGAAAGTGACTGAGTGTTTCAAGTTGAAACAGCTGTTGAACAATTTATCCGTTTAACTTAAAACTCCTATGGCTCTTTCCATTCAGTTAAAATGAATTTAAGCAACAACTCATTAAACCTCCTGTTGACTTCAGGCGGTAGTGGTTTTGGGGCTGTGTGGCTTCTGGGTGCATAGACTTATACCTGTAGAAAAAGAAAAAACATAATCGCATGTAGTTTACAAGAAATGCTCGCGCGTTTGTCAAACTGAAAATCATAAACTTGCTAAGACTTGATGTGACGCAATCCAGTTTTTATCGCGCATCACCTGACCCCAACATGGACTATTTTCTCGGAGTGTTCCTGTCTATCACACAAGTAAAAGTCATCTCAGTTTCTTCAAAAACACTCGTTTCCTGAGTTTTGAGCATTTTCGCTGCTAACGTACATTCCCCAAACAACGCTGAGCTGCAAAAACAAGACAAAAGTTGTCTGCAGCTGGTACAGGGCATTTTAATGTCTCCAACTTAAACAAGACATGCTCACTTACCGCTGACATTTATAACACTACCTCAGCTCAGCGCTTTCGTAACCTTTGCTTGGCGCGACGAATCTCCTCAGCACCAGAAGAAACTCCCACGTCTTTTTCTGTCTTGCTGATCGACAACCGGCATGGCCTGAATTAGATCGTAAATGCGCGGCGACAAGCCGCTAACACGACAAAGCCATTATATTCTCCCTTTTTCTCTCAGGCTGGATTGCGCGAAACTTCAAAGGACATAATTTTCTACCGGAAAATGGTCCGCGCTACTATGAGAACCGAGCTGACAGTCGCACCGCATTTTAAGACGTAGTTTCGATTTTTTGGAAAATTAAAGGAATGTAGTGCGTATGAAATCCCGAAAGTTTAGTTGTGTTCAAGCATAGACCTGTTTTATTCTTTGTACGGCATTTTTTAGTCAATGAACACTGGTAAGCTTTTTCAAAACACTACACAGAGCTCGCCAAAGATTTCCCGCCAAATGTGCCGGGAAAATTAACATTAACCACTATTCAAAACTCACTAAAATTAGTTCTACCCCCCATGCTCAATAACCATAACCCTAATGTGGCATGGAGAAGTGCATAATACCGTGGCCCGCATATCCCGTTTCTGGGCTTGATCAAAAGGTCTTATCACGGTTGGCTGAGTCTGATGACGTCATCAGAAGGCCCCTTTGCAGCCTTGCCTCAGGCCCCCAACCCTAAGTCCACCACAGGTCACCTGCACACAGTAATATACCCGGTGACGAAACTACCGACCAGCTCGCAAAAATATCAACCTCGGACTCGCCTATAGCTGTACCCACTCCATTAGAAATACATCGGAAACAGTCAACCCTTCCTCTCAGCCCCCGGGCATGCACGCCAAGATCAAGAAATCCTGTTTTGCAGTTTGGAATGACAAATACACAAGCACGAGTCCCATAGCAACCCACCACAAACAGATTTTTCAAAACATCGAGAAAGATAACTGTGGAACTTGTTCATGCGAATCAACCATACATTTCCGCCTGCAAACAGGACACAACAGTCTAAATTACCATCTTCATCAAATTGATTTCCACCTGGATGGTATATGCCAGGGGTCTGCAAATACTTTTTGGAGCGATCCTAAACAATAGTTCTAAATTCTCGCGCCCCATGCATTTCGTGAGCATGTAAGTTTGTGGAAAATACTCTAGGACTAGTATTAACAGTAGAAATTTTCTTGCACAAAATTGTATGAAACTTAGCACACAAAACAGTAAATGGTTGCATTTATTCTGCCTACTGAGAATAGCAAATTCAACATGTAAATTTTCAATGTTTCGCAGCGCACTATGTGCGGACCCTGGTCTCTGCAATGAATGCCGATCCCCAGAAACGTGGCAATGGTTTATTGTTTCATAAGCAGGAGCAATGCAAAAAGCCATCAGAAACTAGGTAAACCAACCGTCAGTGAACATTAGAGCAAATGAAAATATAATGGCATAATAGCTGATTAGTGTAAACAAAGAGTGGTACTGTGACATACAGGATTGGTGAAGTACCATGGCGGTCATCTAGTCAACCAACCCTGTTTGGCACTTTTTGAAAAGTCTTTAAACACAATAGTTGGAGATCAGATAAGCACAGTTAGGGAAACAAAACAAAAAAACACGAGCACAGTGAAGAAAATGTACAGATGAAAGCGCATGCCTATGTACACAGATGAGTGGATCGAAATTGATTGAAGGAATTTGATGTGGTTAAGAATATGTTTAAACAAAATATAAAAATAAAAAAGCAAAAAAAGACGCAAAACTGATAAATGAGGTACAAAAGAAAAGCGAAGCAAAACAGAAAAAAATTATGGGCTGTGCTTTCATGCCGAAAAGAATGGGATGTGCACAGGAAAGGAAAAAGGCAAAAAAATAAATATACATAAAAATAAACAGAATTACAAAATACTATAACTCACAGTATTTTGTTCTGCATAAGTGAAATGTTGCTAAGTTCATAAATGTGTATCTTTTTCATGTAGGAGGTGTTTATTTATTTTCCATTTAAAGGTAAAAGTGGTTGAAGACTTAATATCGTTTGGTATTGAAGACCACACTTTTGGGTGAACAAATGTAGGGAACATTTTCCTGAGGAAGAGTTAACGCTAGGTAGAAACAGGTTGCTAGATGTTGATAGTCTTGTGGAGTGAGAATGAATTGAGCTGATTGGAATAAAATATTCATCAAAATGGTTTGGAAGCAGTTTGTTGTAACTAGAGTGCATGAATTTGCCTACTGATAAGTGATAAGGTATATAGTATGGGAAGGCACAAGATGTTTAGGTGCTGGAAAGTTTCTTCTAGAGATGCCGTGTTAGTTGGTCTTCTTAGTTTTAAAGCTTTATTTTGGAATTTGATGAGAGGCTGAATGGTTGCATTTGAAGCACGTCCCCAATTGAGAATTGAGTAATTAAGGTAGGGATGGATTGATGAGTTATAGACAACTTTCAGTACAGATTGTGTTGTGCAATGTTCAAGTTTCGATAAAACTTTCACAAACTCTTGATTGTTGAGTGTTTACCTTTTGTACATGAGATTTCCAGCTTAATTTATTTGAAAAGACGTTTGGTGGTACAGAACTTGAAGATGGCGTGAAGTAGGAGATTCATCCCAAAGCTTTTCGTCTGACACTCTTCAGGGG
>JGI24158J21664_10002832_pt1 | contig 21387 bp, 7 predicted proteins | sample Ectturendosymbi3_FD_21664 | JGI IMG/M metagenome (IMG submission 21664)
GAGTAGATTGCTCACATTAAAAACGAACTTAGCAACTTGCTGCCAAAAATCATCCACTAACTCAGTATTTTTTTGATATGGTGTTTCAGGCTTGGGCTGGCAGGTGTTCACCAAACTCAGATTTGGGTCGCGCTCAAAAAAGTATGGGAAGTAAGCGGTTGAAGTCTTTCTTTAAATCCATTAGTGTTTGAATAAAAAATCCAAACGACTAGGAAAAAATTCAATTCAGTTTCATTTTGGTAACTTGCGCTTTATCAAGAAAAAAGATTGCAAGCTATCTGTAAGTAAATGGCAGTGTCAATGGCTTTCACACTTACAAAATAAAAAGCATCTTTCTACTTTCGTTAGATTTTTCTGCTGTCTCTTCGCGTTGCAGCTGAATGCTGCTTTCAAAGTTACTGCAGGATTGGGTGGCAAATAGCATCAGGTGAATGTTGAAATACTTTAGACTATGAACAGATCGGATTCTGATTACTTGACACAACAGTTTTTTTACTCGCTGGTAAAGTAATGGGAGATCATTGATGAAACCGTTAGGGCTCCACACATTTTTGATCGAACAGTCACAGTAGGTCTACATGCCATCACAACTAAATATCTAGAATAATTGCTATTGTTGCTAAACAGTGTCCATGGCCTAATTACGTAATAAAAAAGACCTTGAAACTGAATTGCTTCTTAGTCAATGCTTGAGCTTCAAGACATATAAAATATCACCACCATATTCATACATTTAGTTGTAAAACTGTACAAAAACAAAATTTACGATGTTCATTTAAAGCTACGGCTGATGCTGCAGTCAAGGGCAAAATAAATAGCATTTTTAGTATGCCAGAGTTATCAGCAAAGAATTTTTGCGATGGTCTTGAAATGAAATTTGCATCACCATTAGGTGGGATACAGCAAGATGGTGCGCCGGATACAGCTGCGAAAAGAGTTACTCCTTGTTTTACTTTCGGTTAGTGATTACAAGCGCGTATATACAAGTTTGTATTTCATTATCACCACTTCCACACGGACCTTAAGCCTCAAGTAAAGGTCAACCATGGCATGAACTCTCCAGCATTTACACTATACACAATGTTTGATTAATCATGGGGAATTGATAAACCATACTGCTTTGATCAGCTTCGACTAAAAGTTGAAGTAGAATATTTTTTTAAAGCAGTTTCGTTGATTTGCACTGACGCATTTCTTTGGCTTGCACACCAAATATTGATTAACATGAAAATTAGTTTTCCAGTATCTGGGCTTGAACTCGAGTCCGAAAGTTGTGCAACCGGATTAAGCTCGAGTCTGACAATTTAAACATTGTACTCAGGTTTGGACTGGAACCATCGAGTTCGATTGGATTCGTACTCGCTTTTTAGTGGCAACACCGGTGCAGGTCAGCCATGGTTGTTATGCTTAACAACGACTTTGAAAATTTTTTTCACAAGCAGCCTGGCAAGCAAACGTCAGTCAGTAGAACAGCAGGTGGTAACATTGCTGGAAAGCACATCGTCACACACTAAGCTTTATTCTCATCAAGACAACATTTCGCAAGGTCACAGAAACAGCACCGACAATTATGTGGAAATACGGGACTTGCGTGCTTCTTTAGGGTTGAACAGTTCCAGGTTGCTACAGGTGCAACTTCGTTCAACTGCTAGATTCGTCGCGGCAGTCGTTGGCTGTACTTCACCGCCCCGATTCCGCACAGGCTGAAAGACGCAGTGATGACGGCGAAACTTAATAGGGAGCCGGCCAGACCCCGAAGGCGAATGTCTGAATGCACCACTTTCAAATGAGTTGACTTGCCACTAAATTTAACGCGCCATGCTCCGTAACAAAATTTAGCGTCACGCAAATCTTCAGCATCACAACCGGTTAAACTGTTACGTGAATCGTCGGTTAGATTTCACTTGTCAACGAGTATAATCTAATGGCAAGCATTTCCAGGACAAAAAATAACATGGCAACCAACTCGTACAACACCGAATGCTTGCAGCTGTATATCGCACCATGAATAAGGTATAAAATAAAATAGGCAACACCTGAGCACTGCTATAAAAACGCTCTACGATTACCATTATTTCACTGCTATAAAAACGCTCTACGACTGCCATTATTTCCCACTTAAAATCCAGATTTAGACTCTTGCCAGTGAGGATAAAAGGAATGATCTCAAAACCCAGGTACTTTTCATTTTCGACTCCTGCAAGGTTTTGGGCTGTCCGCTTGCGAAATATCGAAGGTTTCCAATGCTACTGTCATGATTCATGACACTTAGTTATATTCTGCATCAGAAGCCTTTGACGCACAAAGAAGCTCACGAAAGTTATTTGCAATATTTGATAAAGACGCCTTTTGTACTTGCAGTGCATGACGAGCTTCTCTGCGAACCGTGCTTTAAAGAAAACTGGATTGCTTCCAAAATATGACTGAAAACATTCATTTAGTTTTCTTTTCGAAGCAAATAACAAAAATCAACAAATCCCAGCGCTGATAGCTGAACAGTAAGCAAATTGAGGTTATTAGCAAGGGTAGAGAAAGCGGGTGGGCCTGGCCCACCTACTTTTAAAAGCATTCGATTAGTATGTGATCTAAAAGTGGAGTATGCTTGCTTTGTATTCGGCTTCGGCTTGTGCCCACCAACTTTCAGAAAGCTTCCTCCATCGCTGGTTGTTAGCAAAAAGCTCATTTAAATCGGGTAAACAAAACCTGGAAGCTATGATGCTTCATCAAACAAGNTGCTCTGCCATGCCCAAGGTCACAGTAGTAATGGAGACGTTAGCGAACCAGAGTTTGGATTTGGNTTACTTTTTCACAATCAGAACGTCTTTATGACATCCCATTCCAGCTAATTAACGCACATAGCCATAAGAGCTGTAAAAACACGTTTATGTCAAATGACCAAAAATTTAGAAAAGGCTAATGGTTTGGAACAGTGCAGAACCTGGACGTCTTACAAAGTCGTACAAGAAAAAATCATATTCGATGTTTCAGAAAAAATGTTTTCATCAACAGCTAAAGTCGGGTGATGATGCAAACAGTCGTTTTTCATTATTGCTCATTGACAATTTTGTTTTGCAAAATCTATCCTCGGAAATCATACGAAACTGCCGAAGTTATACAAGAAATCATTGGTTATGAACTCAAGTGGACAGTATTTTGTTTGTAACAGGAAAAGTATAGTTTGGCAAGTTCTTTGTTTCTCAAAACTGATGCTATACGCTACGACTATGGAAACAGTCGCATCAGCACTACGCGTTTTCAGCAATGCCACTTGTTCGCAAACCATAAGCGACGATGATTTGATAAGTCTTGGTGGTCACGTGCTGAGCTTTAGGTACATTGCAATCTGACACAGGCCCGTAGCCACAGGGGCATTGCCATCTAATCTTTTTATGTCCCCCAATTTTGTTGTGCACAAAAACTTGTTTTAAACATATAATAAAAACAAAAATCTTGCACCACTAAAATGTATTTTGATCCCCCAAACCTCAAACCTGGCTACGGGCTTGATCTGACGTTTGTTTCCTAATGCCGCTGCGCTCACCTGAGCAGTCTGGTGGTGCTTGATGAGGGCTGTAACAACCATAGCAGTAGCCAGGAGAAAGACACTTACCACTTCCACATCCACCAGGGCAGAGTGCTGCGAAACAAATCGTCAAAGTTGCTTCGAAACCTGCTTCTTCAGCAGAGCTGACGATTTTAACGCGCTTGTGTGGATTGTTTTAATATTAGAGATGATTAGAGTTCTACCGACAACTCCACTTGAAATTACTTTTTCATGGAAAATTGCAAAAGTTTAACTCATCATGCTTAGCAAAACACAGCATCGTCGCAAAATACTCGAAGGCGTCTTCTGACAGCCGACATTGACGACGATACCGACAAAAATGCAACTCAAAGAGAAAAAAACAAGACTCCTAAAACAGAGGTGGTTGATGCAAGGCCTGCTAGAAAATATTATCTATCTAGGAGGCCCTGGTTGATGATTGCCAAACTAAGGCCAATTGGGCGTTGTGGGCATCGAGTCATGAAAATAAAGTATGAGAGCAAACAGTGTTCCGAACCAAGGAGAAACGGCGTTGCTCTCCACGGACAATGCCTTACCACTAAGCATTGTGATTTAAAACAAAACCTGAAATGACCCATGACGTCGAAGGTCGTACAGGCGCAGGAACGTGACATATTTGATTAATGTTTCACGTGGAAAACAGTGACCTTACCTTGATCACACTTTTCTCCAGAATAACCATAGAGACAGCTTCCAGTGGAACAGGTGCCATTGCGATAACATAGAGGTTGCCCATCTGCAAAACATCTGAGCACTTACCACAAGAGCACAAGTGAGTTGTCACTCACAGCCAATTCCACACTGGCAAAACCAAAGTCTCAATGCAGTTCATTCAAACTGCCGCAGAAGTGCAGATCAAAAGGCGGTTTCTTATACGGCGTGGTGATAAAACTTCGCAACGTTAACCTTGATCCAATGTTTAGATATGTTAACGTAAAAACAACCAAAGCGTAGTAGCAGGAAATCATGATGTGCAGAAAAGGCGGTCATCCCTTTCATTTTGTAGAAAGACAATTTCATTCTGCGAAAACTTTTGCATAGAGAAATTTTTAACTGAACTTTGAAACATCGCGATTCCAAATAACATAGCGTAAGTCATTCTCCAATGGGCACATAATCAAAAGTAAAAGGCGTAGTTCAAAATTTAAAAAACGGGCCGTTTGTGAGAGCAGCTGCACCTAAAATTTGTGTAAAGCCAGGGTTTTTTAAGGCATTATAGGGACCCGATTCGGGTCCCTAGAACACAGAAAAAATTATCATCAGGTCCTTAAAATCAGAGACAGTCGGGTCCCTAGAATCAGAGAAATCGGGTCCCACAAATCCATACCGGGTACCTAACATTTTCCTTAAGAAAAACCCTGGTAAAGCTAACAATTTTGATGATTCTCAACAGAAACAAACAAAATAAAAGATCAAATAGCAAAGCCTAGATACTATGATTTTCGTTAAAAAATTCGTTGCAAGAAGAATAAAAATCTTTTTAGCTGTTTCATCCCCTTCGTTTTTTAAGCTACACTACACCCAGTCGGGAGAAAATACTACAACCGTTTTTTTTGCTGTCAACTTTTATTGATTCGCATTGTTCAACTATAGTACGTTTACACTACTGCAAATCTTTTTCAAATAAGAAGCAACATATTAGGGAATATGTGAAAGGGCGATCCATACAGCGAGATGCAGTTTGAGGTATCAAAAATTACAAAATATCTTTGGTGCTTTTTAGTGCAGTATTGAAGTGCACCGTACAGAGGTCGGAAACCGCTACTTTAGGAATGTGGGAACTACTGTTACTGAATAAACATAGTAGTGAGCTACCGATATGGTTCCTTTTGGCACATTTTTAACAATATTTTGCTGTAGTTTAGCCGACATAGGGTTTATTTAAAAAATCGTAGCCTTTAAATGAGTAGTTTCTTCGAAAAAGTTATCATTTTGACAGATGTTATTTTTTTTGTAAACCATATCTGGAAACAATCAAAGTCATCGAACAGTTATGATGTAGATTATTTTTATTTTANAGTGTTTGCGCATATACATGAAACTTAGAATACAAGCACATCCAGAGTTTGCATTTAATTTTGTGGCAGCTACAGTTTTATCAATCACNTTTTTCAACAAAAGAACTCTAAAGGATGGGAAGCATTGCAGCAATGAAAAATTAAACTCTCTTTTTCTCAGCGTTTCGCGCGGGAAGCGGATAAATCATTTTTAAATAGACCGGTAAAGATGATTTAACGTGAACAATGTGGTTTAAGAAGTTCCGAGGCTTCACATCATCATTATTGTGTTAAGCATTTACAGTTTTGTGGCAGGTCATTTTCAAACCGCAAAGCATTCCACATCTAGTGCAAAACATTTTTTACAGCATCTGAAAAACCCTCGAGAACGACAAAAAAGGAGTGATGCATTTTTCAAACTCACTACCAAAAACTTAGCAGGTCAAAAAATGTTTGTGTTTCAGTGTGTTAACAAGCTGCTTACAGTTTTGAAAGAGAAATTGCACACTTCAAGGGATAAATCGAAAAAACTGGTTTACTTTTCAGAAATTGTGAACTTTTACACCATAGTCATACAGTAATAGTGACGGCCTATCTGGTGCCCTGATTTCCCCAATGCCTCTCCAACGTCAAATCTGCATCTGCCGCTGAATTGGGTTCATGAAGCTATTGCGACACCAGACAGTTTTGCAACCACACCAGTAGTTAATTGCCGTAAAGCATACAGATATGTAAACAAATTATGCAGGCGGGGTTTCATTAATCAACAAGGGCAATTATTGAGCAATAGGAGCAATTCGTTTATTAAGAACTTAAACTTGCTTATACATATAAGCCGACTTTAGATTCTATTAAAAATTTGTTGATGGATTCAAACCCTTCATCTTTGTGGAGACTAGTTACTCGACTTTAGCTATCAATAGAACAAAGTTTTTATTGCATAAGAATGATTCAAGTAAAATAAGTAACACTGATCTGACTAACACTCTTTTTCTTTTTTAACGGTTGTTGGAAGTGTGCAGCGACAACTCTATTTATGGACTGCAAGGGATTTTTCTTAAAAGACGCTGAAAACCATAATAAAAAAGTGATTACCTCGTTTGCTATTAGTTCATTCGCAATCTAGCATAAAATTCAAAAAATCTACTGCTTTTCGTTGACATTATTGTTGATTTCAGACACACTGCTGATAACTTTTGCATTTGATTCAATGAATCCTTGTCAACAACGGGAACGGTCCATTTCATTTAAATCATTAGTTGCTGCGTTGTTTTTTAAACTAATAAAACACATTTCTAACAGAAGGTCGCAACCAGGTTGAAAAATACATGACGTTTGGATTTTCCTGACGTGTTAAGTGAAATGTGTTTTGGATTTGGGAAATTGTTTGAAGTTCAGCTGCTTTTGGTGGAATTTCTATGGTTTTTCCATATCTGAACTTATTTACATTCCGTTTGCTTTCGTGAGGGCAGTAGCAAAGTTTAGCCGTACATAAAATCTTTAGTACTAAAAAACTTTTGCCTGCATTTTGTAGATCACTATTTAATAACAAAACTTTAGGAAAGAAACCTTTGCACTGCATGCGTTTGCCACAAATCTGCGAGTAAAGCTGCGCCTTGGCAACATAAACTAGACAAGCCTGATCTCATTCGGTGCAAACTCAGAAAGCCTCGACTTCAACAGCGTTTTTTGCACTGCTGGCAGTGCATCACAGCTAAGCAGCGGAGCTAGCTGTAGAAGTTTCTGATGCGCAGAAGCGCAAAGGCAAAATTCAACATCAAAAGTTGAAAAGTGGTGCAAAAACACGGTTTCAGTTTACCATAACATATTAATCAGTTCTTGAACGGGCATCGCTTCACATTTGATGATTTTGCTAACACAATGAATATGTGCATTCAAAAGGTTCAACGAGACTGAAAAACTCTCCAATTGTGGTTTTATTTTTTATACTGCAAGTTGTTCCCTAATACTATATTGCATTTCGGTTGGTTGTATTTTCAGCATCAGGAAGTACTTAAAAAATTCAGGCGCCATGTGCCAGACTGAGCATTTCGAATTCAACATAAAACATTCGGTACAGCTCCAATTCTTTACCTGCTGTAGCTAAAATCTTCACTCACAGCACGACACGAATGCTGTGCAAAAATAGCTGTTTCAATTATATCGGCAAGATCGCCGGACATTACTGTACTTAAGAGCTATTTTGAAATTAAGGAGTATGTTAGTTAGCTTGTGTCCAACTCAATGTGAAAATATTGTAATTAAACTATGCTGGTTTCCCCGAGTCTTGCCAACGTCATAACTCTAGGTTTGCAAGGCGTTATAATATTCATGCTTCATGCTTTAGCGCAGGGGTTCCCAACCTTTCTCTTACCATGTACCCCTTCAGCATTCCGAAAGATTAGCATGTACCCCTTCAGCATTTCAACAGATAAGTATGTACCCTTTCAGCATTTTGACAGATGCACATGTACCCCTAAAATTTCCTATGACAATACATGTTGTCATGATTATTCACAGATATATTTAACAATAAGCTTATAATGATTTTTGAAAAGAATATTCACTGATATGTATTGATATTTTGAAATAAAATATATGCAAAGATATTTTGCTCATCTGTTGATAACCTTAAATGTAGCCCTTCGGATAGGCAAATGCACCCCTGGGGGTACATGTACCCCAGGTTGGGAACCCCTGCTTTAGCGCATTGATCAAAAGCAATTTGCGCGCAATTTTTCAATGATTTGTATCTTCACTTTACTTTTTTATCCGCTCACTTCAAACGACCGATGGATTTTACAAGATTTTGTTTTTCAATCACTATGTAACATTTCTGTATGACGATAAGCGAATGCAGTATCTGTCGGTGGGTTGTTTCAGTATTACCTACGCGTTTCAACTAACATCCAACCGGTGATGTTTTATGAAAAAAAAGCTTTTGTCTTTTCTTCTTTTACTAACCACTGGGATAGGACCTAGAGCCAAATACATAAGTACAAATAAAAACAAATGCAAAAAAAACTGCTGCCAGTTGAACTTACCAGTCAAATTGAAAACAGAACACTCTCCGCAGATGTTCATGCAATCATCACCCCAGTACCCGTTTGGGCAAGGACCGTTTGCGTAAGTGATGGCAAACTCTGCAAACAGAAGTACAGGAACACAAATATAATAAATACTAACTTTATTTTGACTGACAAACTACCAGCGTAAATCTAACGGGAACTAAGATTGAAACAAAACTTGATTAAACAGAAAGTAACTCTCGCTGCTTGAGTAGGTTAGATCTACGAACAGTTAATTTCGAACTAGAACAATTGCCTTATCAGATTATTTAGCGACAATGACAGTACTGATACTTTGTAATCCTTGTATCATCTCCCGCCAAACCACTGCATCAGACAAAGTGTCTGGCCGGTGAGGGGTGAACTATATATAATAATGGCACTATAAGATAGAACGCTAAATTTCTAAGGTTTCCGCGAAATCCTAGAGAAAGCTTTGCGGTTCCTGGTTGAGAAACACTAATTTGTACTATTGACAAATACGCACTTTTGTTGCAGTTCAATGCTGCGTCGCCCTGAGCCAATCAAAGTACTATTGCTGCTACGAATTCAACGTTATATGTGGCGAATCACCACGCCACACTATTTAGAGAAATTGAGATATTGTCCAATCGACATGTTGCTGAAGCATAATGGCGTTGATATTGTTGATACATTACATATGTAGTAATTTTCAGATAGAATCTTTGAATAAGATTTTAGGACTGGCGATGCGGAGTGTTACGTGAAACCGACTTCCTATTNAAAAAAATTNGCTGATAGATTCGAACTCATCGCCTTTGTGGAGACAAGTTACTTGAATACAGTGTAATGGTCATAGATTTAGAAACAATATTGATAACTTTAGGTATAATACCAGCATATAAATATTATGTTGCGAAGTACAACCAACAATAGCAGCATCGACCATCATGTTTCAAAGCCAATTCGACCGACAAACCCATCACACGAAAGTGCGCTTTTGGTAACGTAAATGCTTCAAGAAGTCCAAAACGGCGATGTTATTCTGGTGCTGACAGAAATGAAAACCATAGCAAGTTACAAGAAAATCTGTGAAAAGTGCTGCAAGGAGATAAAAACAGCTGAGCTAATCCATTGTCCTTATAATTCATGCAATTGCAGGCGAATTGTGAACAACACAGACCCGAAGCTGTAATCTTAGTTTGTCTGTTTCTTCAGTCTGACCCATGCAACGCATTAGTTGCACTATTCGACAAACTGAACTAATGAAAGTTATAAGCAGGGATGTAGTGCTAACAAAAGAGGTGTAAGAACGCACCCAAAAATCTAGCCATTTTAGAACAGCTTCGAACTCATTTTAAAGCAAAACATGAAAAAGGTGTGAGAACGCCGTTCCCACACCACTACACCCCTGGTTACAAGTAGCATGAAAAGTGAAGCAATGGGTGAACGAGGATAGAAACAAAAATTCAGAAAAAAAACGTGGTACTGCAGTGATTGTAGGTACAGCATTAATTACCAAAAAGGAAATGACTTTTGTGTTCAATTTATTTGTTGAACAAGTGAATGCGAAGTTCCGCAGTGCTGCTCAAAACCTGACATTTCTAAGCCAACACACTGGCGAAAAATTTTGATAACAAGAAAATCAAGTGTTTCTCAACAAACGTCTGTAGAACAAGGCTGATATCGAGAACTCAACCAGTGGTACTGCGCAGAGTTGAAACTTGGCTTTTTTGCGGCCGTTTTCAAAAGTGGTTTAGCCAGGGACGGATTTAGGGAGCGCGGGGCCCTAGGTCATCTTAGTTTTTGGGGCCCCAAGCAGGTGTGACCTATTTGGCCGTTTGTCTAAAAAGCGTGAAAGTATGCCCCGCTTATGTGTAGTTCCCCCTCAAAAATCTATCTTTTGTTGTGCCGACTTTGGTTCTACATTTGCCCCAGATGTTCATCAGAAATTAAAGTCTTTCCTACATTCTTCTAAAGAACAAATGGTTGCGATATTTTCTTGGAATTTATAGCTCTTTCGTGTGGTTCAAAAGTTCTCTTCGTTAAATTTCCGTAATTTCTAGCGTTTTTGTAGGTTTGTTTATCGGATGTAGGTATACATTTTCATGCGGGACCATGCTGCCGCCCTCGAAAATATCGTCTAGCTGTCGATCTGATTACCTGTACGTAAACTCTTTTATAGTAATAGTAACCACATATTTAATGAAATAAACAAGCACAATTCATTCATTAGACACAGAGCTTATTTATGCCGTTTTTACGTTGTCATTTTCCAAGCAATACAAAATATGTTTTAATTCTCTATGCCAGGGCTTCTCAAACTTTTTTCTTCTGCGGCCCCATTTAAAAAAAGTTTTTCTGTGCAGCCTTCTTGATGGATAGCCTAGATGTTAATGATACGTGTAAACGTTTCATTACAAATCTCAAGATGCATTTTTGTCAATGGCGAAATCCTACAAATGCACACAATCCAGGAAAGTAACTACACAGTAATAAAACTACTATGTAATGGAAACAGCAAGGCGAAAAATAATTAACAAAAAACAATTCAGTTTATAGAAGTTATCAAGCACAACTAATGGGATGGATGTACTTGATAATTTTTACACAGATCAGTCATTCGTAGATCGATACAAGACAACACAGGACGAAGGGCATTCTCAACATTTTTGAAAAAGGATCGGTTTTGAGATTATCAATTTTGAGAATACCGTTTGACATAAATATCTTGTGCAGAAGTCTAAGAGTTCATGAATGGCTAGAGCAGTAATGACTGAGCATTCATTTTATGTTCTTATCCAAAAATGACATGGGCTGAACTCTGTTTTGAAAATTCCAGTTGCAAACGTTTGTCGTTTAATAACTCCGCAAACTCATCCCGGGCATGGCAGCTGTGTGCCCTCCTAAAGTTTCAATTTTGTGTATTTGTAGATCCAACTTCTCCAGAATCAAAGTCCAAAGTGCTTCTGAAACTGTGCATGAAGCTTTTAACTTTAGTTTGAAACTACTCGGTGTTTTCCGAGCAGTTAGTCTAGCCCCTAGTGTAGCGGGCAACCTTTTTCGGTTTGCGTGCCGAAATCGGCAAAATCAATGACAAAATTCTTCCGCGTGCCAACCAAAATTTCAAAGGGTCCCCCAACTTCACTGATTTCCAATGCTTCATATTTCAATTTGGGGGGATTGAAGCTTTCTTTGGGTGGCTAAGTGGTGAAGGGTCTAAATTTTGGGTCCCTGTGGCAGCGTGCCCCCCCCAATTGGGGGGTATGGAGCGCGGCTGATACTGCTCTGTTTGTAGCCATATGACAGCAAAAGCACATAAGGGTAAAATTAAATAAAGGATTGTTAACAAACGAAAATAAAGAAACGGACACCGAGTTTCATCAGATAATACTGCGACTTGTAAGTTATTAACTTTTTCATTTGAAGGGGGAGGATCTCGTTTCCGAGGCCTCGCTCATATGCCGGATAGAATGATCGCGCGTGCCAAGTTCGGCACGCGTGCCAGGGGTTGCCCACCCCTGACCTAGAGTCTAAACAGAAGCATGCCTTCGTGTCGGAATGAACGCAATAAGGTCAGTATCGGTCAGTACGTTAAAACAATCATGGTGTAACAACGCATAACTTGTTGTGCCTGGTTTTTATTCATTTGATAGCTCAGGCAGGCATCATAGTAAACAACTGACAGCATAAAGTACGATAATGTCCCTAAAAATAAAAATGCAGTATAAATAAATTCACTGCAGACTTACTTTCAATTTTCTTGTAAATTTTACAAAAATTGGCATATCTGATTTGTCAAGCCAATTGGTTTCACGACCAGTTTGGGGCCGCGACCCATATTTTAAGAAGGCCTGCTCTATGCCATAGGCCGATGCTATAAATAGCATGAAGACAAGTTTTGCACATCAGCCAAGTATTGTCGCAACACCTTCAGCTAACCATACGAAGTAAGCCCAATGTAGACACGTTTTTCCCAGTGAAGCTCACGAGAAACTGTTCCAGCTGATTTACCTAACATACGGAGCTTCAGCAAGCAATCTCTGTTTGCGCAAAATCTAGTCGGATCCAATACTGACAATATTGCTTTTCATCGGAGTTTTGCAGTGTACTGTCTGGCGGTCTTGTGTTGTTGGGAGCTTTTTGTCAGTGGAAAATTGAACATCAGCTATGTGCCGTTACCGTTATTTTTTACCGTTTTTAGTAAGTATCGTTGTTTTTTTTCTTTTCATTCTTTTTCTGTGACCGCTTTCATACAGACGGCCTGCATCTCTCTCACGCCCAGATGCACAGTGTTGTCGTGTTGTTACTGTACTGATAAGAGTCTAGAGTAGACATTTGCATTTCCGCTCGTTTCAAGGTAAATTGTGAAGTTATGGGCATAAATAACTTCACGGCATAAATAAGCTCTGTGTCCAATGAATGGATTGTGCTCTGCGCAGTTCGCAAATTTTTAGTTAATGTTTTGTCGTCATAGGAAAGAGTTGCGCGGGGACCCCAAAAGGGCGGGGCATGGCCTATGCGTAAATCCGTCACTGGGTATAGCCACAAATATGTTGTTTGGCCTCTTTTGAGCATCGTTGAAAATTTGGCCTGATTAGCTGTAATACCCCATTCCAGAATGTAAACATTTAAAATGTCCAAAGAAACATTGATTAAAAGTTATTCGGTTTTAACGACCATGAGTATTGTAGTAGACTAGCCTGAATTGGGTTTATTTTTTTGCCAAAATTTTCTTTTTTTGGCCATAACTTTTGAATCACAAACGCTAGCTGCGGCCAGTCAAGGGCTCTAAAGACTCGGATTATCGCCTAGTTTCCGCTAAAAACTTGATTCAAAAATTGGCTCCTGCGGTTGGTGCCCAGGGCCCGGTGACCTTGGCCAAAAATGCGTAAACCTACCCCCATTACTACATCACCCACAAAAACCCCCAATCCAAAACTTTACAATTTTTAAATCTATACTACAAGACTTCCTGCATCTTTAGAGGGTTTGAACAGCTCTCTAGCTCAATCGGCTGGTGAGTTATGTTGGTGCAAAGTAACGCAAAAAAGTGGCGCACGCCGGACTTAGAGGGGTAATGCTAAAAAAAGAAGGGAACGCACCGAAAAACTAGCCATTTTCACCAGTACCTTAAGCTCAATTTTAAATCAGTGTTTAATGAAGCATTCACTTTCATTACACTACATACGAAAATATTCACAGCTTTTTAAGATGCTACATAAGAGATATATTGTCATTTATTCCTTGATGCGACGTCTGGAGCTACACACAGGAAATCTGAGTAAAAAGACACATGTTGAAGTCAAGTCACTGTGAAAAAAGTGTGGGAACGCCGTTCCCACCCGACTATGCCCCTGCATACACGTCATTCATGTCGAAGAGTTTACTTTGTCCAAAACGCAGCAACAAGTAGATCAATCCGATCAAAATTTTCCATGCCTCTTTTAACTGTGCTTGTGGGCTACAATGTATTAGGCTGGGTCTCAACAAGAACTTGTAAGTTGTTATTACAACTTTCCCTTCGCACAGTATAATAATAGCTGCGGGAAAAAGTCTCTCTGATCCAGGATTTCTCAACTTGTGTGCCACGCAAGAATTTTTGACGGGTCACGGCCTGGCATTACTGAAGTTGTGTGCGTTTTGCAAGTTGAACCTTTTAATCGAAAACGTAGGTTGCTCTTCAGCTACAAACGTCTTAACACGCTCTCTTTCGTCATCATGTGATAGAAATTATTGCGAAATGGAAATTTCCACGTAGCCTGCTAAGTTGTTCACAATATGCAGTTACTGAAGGCATTTTGAGGCCATGGTCAGCCAGGCGGCCCATGTTGCCATGAAAACGATGATTTGATGATCAAGTCTTGATCTGTGCATTATCGTGTATTGAGCCTCGAATATCTACGCCTTCTAACAACAAACAGGGTTAGGCTTCGCACTGGTTATACTGCATGTTGTGTTATTACATGTTGTTTTTAGTCGTTTTTACTTCTGCTCTGTGTATGTGCGACAGTGTGGCATTGGAGAAGTTGCAGAGTCGGGGACCGCTGACCCTCTCTGAAAGCGGAGTACTTACACATTGCAGTTGCTGTTAGCGCCTTATTGAAAGCAGAGTACCTGCATATTACAGTTGCTGTTGTATCGCGAATGCTGTTTTCCGAACTGTACAAAATTATGGTGAATAAAGTTACTTTCGTAGGATTTAGGGTGGGGCGATCGCCCCAATTTCCACCCTACATCCACCCCAGCTTTTGGCAGTTCATTTGTACGCACTTAGTACTTGTTACTGAAGTGAATGACGTATGTTGTATGAGAGCACAAAATCGACTACATATCGTCTGGTGTTTGACTTTACAAAATAACGGATACAACGTCGACATTACAAGGTTTAAAAGTGCAGATTGCAAAATGAACACAACAAACTGTTTTAGGACATTAAACAGTTGTGAATGATTGCCCGAGTTACCGAGTATCAGTTCCTGAGTAAGCGAGACCAAGCTTGCTCTTCCGGCAGTCCGAGAGAATTGATTCACTTATTCTCATCTTCAAGACCCCCACTCAGAATGTTGGAAGCATTACTTATGGGACCATGCAAATCGATCATATGTTAACTTATCCAGCAAATAAATTGGTCAGACTGAAAACCAAAAGACTTGCAGAAACTATTCATTTGAACTTTAATTTGTTTCTGTAAAAAATGAAGTTAAAAAATTCTAGAAAACATTTGGATATTGCTGCAGCAGTGGATCATCATCAGATAAGTCGTCATTGCATATAGATGTCATTTTTAAGTTTGGACCTCAGACAAATGAAAAAAACATAAATAAACACATCAAAGCTATCGCTTAGGACCAAAGCGTTGCCTTCTGCGTAGCGGGCGTTTTACTTGCATTTGTATTTGCTTGGCATACCTATAGTACCGTATGTGTTGTTCTGAATAAATCTTATAACAAGTGTTCACAGGAAATGTTTTATTCTGTATTTTATCTTTCGTTCCCGTCCCTGTAAAGGTCCCCAAAAAACGGTTAATTTTTAACAACCCAGAACGTTGAACTTTACTTAGGGGTCCTGCGCATCAGTATTGCTTGGGATCGCGCGACCAACATCAACATGCGCAAGTGGCTACTTAGCAGTATCTACATCCAAGCGTGACCTCGAGAATCCGTTAAGGGGGGGGGGCAATCAAAGCAAGTCGGTCAAATCGGCTTATTACTGCTACCAATTTGAGCCATACAAAAAATCTAATTTTTAAATCTACTGCGAGCAACGCTGTCAAGGACAACATAAAAATGCTGCACGGCGTGTTCACTTATAACAAGCGGTACGAACGATCTGAGTTAATCAACACTGAATTAAAAATGCATCATGTCGAAGGAACAATGCGGTTTAGTTACGAACAACTTCTCTTTAAAAATTATTCGGGCAGTACTGCTGCTTCGACACTCCAGATATAAACAATCTGCGCAGGAAACACAAAAACCTTTCACAAAAGACAGCAAACAAAACAGTGCGCATTATGAACAAGCTCTCAATTTTTCAAATATCATTTTTTCAGAAAATCTTTTTTGGAAACCAAAACTGCCTCATCCAAGCTCAACACAAGCAGTGGTGATGATGAACATGCTTTTGCCGAAAACTTGGAATTTAAATTTGCATTTGATTATGATTACTATTAGAATTATGTTGAGTACCATTTAGTTTATGTCCACATGAAGTCGCATGTAAAACAAAACGGTATCAACGCTTTGTGGATCCTCACCGGTCATATCGGCTGGAAAATGAAGCAGAATGGCTCTTTTGTTAAAAAAGTTGCCGACCCCTGACCGATACACACATTCTTCCGAAATCCAAATGAGCTACTTATGATTCTTCACTTAACTCAACATTTGTATTGAAGTGGCTTGCAGTTGCACATGAGCGCAAACAACCAAATTTTTTTTAGATAAAAGCAACTTCCAACTACCACTGACGCTTGATATACCTATACAGTACTGCAACTCCCATGTGTGCAATATTCAAATGTACCGTATTCGTTGCTGTGTGTGAGAAGAATGTCCGAAATGACAGTTTGCGTGCGAAATCTCAGTTTGAAATACGCAAGACAGGTATTCACGCGGTACGCCTAGAAGAATATGTTCAGCTTGTTAACTCCTGTTAAATGACCTGTAACCAAATCATTTGTTTTCAAAAGCCTTGAACCGGAAAGATTCTGTAACCACTCTACTTCAGAGAAACTAAAACCAAAACGCAACTGGCGTTACCATAACTAGTATTAGCCACACGCTGCCTTTAAGCCGCTTTTTAACATTCAGCTTGCTCAAACAACGACTGAAAAGCAACCGACCAGCTGTTTTCAAGTGATACTCACCAGAAAGGCATGCGATGATAATACAAAAGAAAATTTTCATCGTCGACCAGCAAGCTGACTCAAGCAGTATCAAAACTTTTTAAGAAAAGAACCTGTTTGATCGATGTAATGGAATGCAACAGAGTTTTAAACATTCTAAAATTCGCTCAAATATAACACAACTATATTCACTAAATTACCTTAAGTAGTATCTTAAAGCATTTTTATACTGCTTAGGTCTCCGCGATGGTTGGGTACTTTTTGAATACCTTTTTTGTATCCTTAGGGTTATCATTTTGAAATGGAGCTGAGTTTATAGTAACTTGTGAGCACGTTCAAGTTACAATTATGATACGTTTCTTCGTTATTCCTGCATTGATTTTCACACTATTTTACATCAAGTGTCACAGACAGAGCTGGGCACATTTTGACATAACTATTACGAGATTGTCGGATATTTCCCTACAATTTTGATCTGAGCTATCTAAGTTTGGAAGAAAATTTAAATGATAAGAAGTTACTCACCAATAGGATGAAAAATCAGGCATCAAGGGGACGCACGAACACCGCTTACGACCCATTTTGTAATCAAAATTTGCAGGTTCCAAAATCAGCTGTCACAACATATACTAGAGCAGTGGTTCTTAACCTTTCTACCCACTCGTACCCCTGAGATTTCGTAAAATTTTCTCGTACCCCTTGTCTGAAATCAAAGAGTAATTGATACTAACACAATTTCGTTGCAACGATATAACAATACAATGAATTTACAGTAAAGTATACCAACAATCACACATAGTTAATGGCTCTTCTGTTGTTTTTTCAATGATCATGCTGCAGTGAGGCTCTTTGTTCGAGATAGCCACTCGCATGTCTTCATCGGGCTCTGAAAGATTCCTGGCCTTACTTTTGGGGTGTAAGAGAGTTGAGAAACCGCTTTAACATAAGTAGTTTGTTGCAAATGGCACAAGCGCTTTCAAAGCTGCCTTTGCTAACTGCGGGAAGCATTGAGTTGCGTGCACCAGAAAGTATCTAACTGGATTAAATGGAAATTCATTTTAATATTTCTACTGACTTTCATTTCAACTGGATCTTCCTTTATTCCACCATTGTCATCCGTACATTTTAGGTTAAAAATAAATGGGTCTTGTATCCAACCAGAACCGTCGCCAGAAAGTCGTCAATAGGGGGGCTTTACGTTTGTGCGGGGGGGCTTGACATTCAAATTTGACAAAAATTCTACAAATTTATGGTGTTTCTTATTTCAATTTGGGGGGCTTGGAGCTTTGTTTGGGGGGCCAAACCCACCAAACCTCTCCCGTGGCGACGGAACTGCATCCAACCATGTGAAACAGAAATCCTGGCTGAAAGTATCTGTGGAAGGACTGCCGTATAATACCTGCAAATGCTTTTATATTTTAATGCCAATGGGTAAGGATATTTTTCCATTGGAAACTATATCAACTTGTAGAAAATTAGCATAGTTGCCTGATCAAATGAGACAAATACAGCTTGAAAGTTCATTAGTGAAGGCAGTGATCTTTTCCCTAGCTTTGATCATGTTCATCGCCGTTCCCTGAATGGAGGTGTTAAGTCGTTGAGGTGGCTGAATATATCTGCAAGGTAGCCTATGCCAGACACATAATGAACTCATATTCAAGGTGTTATGCCACTATCTCCGTGTCTCAGAAATTGCTCGATTTCTTTGCGCAGCTCACGAACACGAATAAGCACTTGACCACGGGATGGCAACGGCACTTTCGTGTAGTAAAGAAGCACATTGTGTTGATCTGAAACTTCGTCACAAGAAACTCTAAACAGACCGTGATTCAAAGCTTGGCCTGCGATAAAGTTTACTGCACTCACAACAATCGACAACACATCTTTAAAATTTTCAGGGCGTGTATGCCTAAAAATGTTGGTGCTTCGTACACCCTGTTTCGGTGCTTCGTACCCCACGGGGTACGTGTACCCCCGATTAAGAACCATTGTACTAGAGCATCATGGGACGGGAAACAAAATATGCCACGTTATGGTAAAAGCACCAAAACGCCCACCAAATCAAGAGCAGTATTTTTTGCCTTTAAAGGTAACTCGGAATGTCTCGGAGCACATTTTCGTAGATTCCTGTTAGGGGTGAATACATGTTGGGGACCACCTAGAGTGGCGTAGCCAGCCCAAAAATTGGGGTGGGGAATTTTGGGGGAGCCAAAATGTTTGATTTTAGGCGAATAACACTATTTTGTTCGGAAAAACGCCTCTCAAAGCACAAAATGACTATATTTTCCAAAAATTTTTTGGGGGGCATGGCCCCTTTCGCTCGCCCCCCTGGCTACGCCTATGCCACCTAGCATATAATTCCTTTCAGTTCGCTTTTTACAGTAGAGTGCATATAATAAACGGTTCTAAATGGCCTGTGACTACTTGGCAAAACAGTTGTCACAGGGCAGTTAACAGAACAAGGTGATCACCTCTGAAATGCTGAAAAACAGCTCTTAAACCTGATCTACTGATTCGGCTCTGCGGTTCCTGTGCTTTGATAAAGTGGCATACGTGAATGTGTCGAAAACTACTGTTTGGATCAAATATGGACAAACCTTGACCAGCAGACCATTTGTGGATGGCGAATCCAAAAGCGATGACTCTTGTAAATTTTCCATTGGTGGTCCTCGCACGCCGAAAATGGCAATCGAATTGGAAATGATGGTTTTGCAAGGTTTGCAGTGAGAACCGCCCGAACTAATATGCAGGGCAAAAGCTTTGTATTGCTGCCATATTTGTTTGAAAATCGGTCAAAAACTTGTTTCTTTAGTCATTCGTTCCCAAACATGAAAATAATGTCGGCGAAGCAGACAAAGCATACCAGCAGGAACAAAGCCTCTCTTCCGCTAGGGCGCAGTGAAAGTGAAAGAATGGCCCGCGCACGTGCTCGTGACCAATTCAAGTGGCCTTTAAATACAGTAAGGTTGCCCATAATAATCACTGGCATGGACTATGCAATTTCGTGATACCCTAAACAATTCAGTTCGCGTTTGTTTACCTGCTCAAAATTCTACTAGAACGACAACAGCAAATGAATTCACACTTCAACGTTTTCTTAATACAGCGGGCATGGTTGTGCGGCCTGCGTCCAGTCGAAAACCTGAGTTGAACTTCTCAGATAATGCACAAAACCTATTCAAATAGAGATAATTTCAGTTTCAGCCAGGCCCATAGCCACGGGGGGCATTCGAGGGCAGTGCCCCCTCAATTATTTTGTTGTTTTAAATATTTAATAAAAACAAAAATCTTTCCCCCCTAAAGATCTGTTTCCCCCCAAACCTTAAAACCTGGCTACGGGGTTGGTTTCAGCTCATTCTGGGATATCTGACACCTTTTCTAAACGCTGCGAACCATTAGGCTGAATGTCAGCCCAAGAGTATTGTTAGTCTCAGGCATCTCATTTATCGACTGCGTGTGGACAACGAACAATTACCAGAGTCCTATGAGGCTTTCTACGTTGCAGATGGATAGATTCAGTACAAAATCAAAAGTAGGCTGTTTCAAAAGAAAGCAAGGCCTTCGTTCAATCATCCTTTTTCGGCTTTGAAGCAAACCTGTCACTTTATGATTACCACGTTTCGAAGGAGCTGCTATGCAGGCTAGACCAGGTTGTAAAATTTCATCACATTATAAGTTCAGAAATCGATTGGCCACAGATGAAAATAATTACTCCCAACCATTTTGTTGGAAAACAAATGAATTTCTACCAAAAACTCGGTAAACTTCACATCATATTCTGAATATCTTTAACGTAAGCTGCAGTTTATACATGCGGGCTAGCCTGGTTCAACTGATTTGACAATGCTGCAGCTTCATCATTCAAAACAACTCAACAGAAAGACGGCAATCTTCTGTGATTCTGAAACTTAGCAACTAGGCTTTTGGAAGCAACCTACGTCGTTTCAGCATGAAGAATTTTTTGCTAAATATCCTACAAACCCATCCCGGGACTCGAGAGCTTATTCGAGCTGTATTCTATTAAATCTTACTTCACCACGAAACCACGTGAAGCGGTGTAAATGTAACGTCATAGACGAGTTGAGAATAAGAATAAAATTATTGTCTAGTATTGTAACGAAATAATATAGTAGAGTCAAGTACATTTTAGAAGCCATGGAGGTAGTTCGTGTGGCGTTCTCCCAGTATTTCATTGTGCTATCACAATTGTGGCATTTTTGTCGTCATTTTATGGGATGCTGCAGAACAGCAGAACAGAAAAAAATCCTCAGTCGCCTTGATCAGTAGGCTATGCAACAATTTTTTTCACGGCGCTTTACCTGGCTTCTGTTTTTGACCCCACACCATCGAGTGTGAGCAGACCAGTGGTGAAAGTAGAATAATTTTCTTACCGGAACGATCTAGTATTTATCAATACCGTCCCAAAATTTCAGCCATAATTGTAAAAAA
>JGI24158J21664_10002834_pt1 | contig 21381 bp, 21 predicted proteins | sample Ectturendosymbi3_FD_21664 | JGI IMG/M metagenome (IMG submission 21664)
TTTTTAGTAGGTTGTTGTTTTTGTGTGTTTTTAGGATTATTTTTCGATGATTTAGGGTTTTAGTTTAGCCATCCACATCCGGATTCACCATCATTTTTCAAGGTATTTCTGAGTGTTGGCTAGTGGACCCCGTACAGTGGCCAGTATGCCCTTTTTATCTACGTTTACCACCCTGGCTCAAACCTTCAGTTACGCGATTGATTATAGCTGTGTAAAAAGGAGGATATTTTGACATTTTTGAATGCCCTCATATAATATTTCATTTCTCATGAAAAAATTGGACATGTACTCCAAAAAGGGGACGTATGGTAGCCCTACTTAACAATGCTACTCAAATGTGACCAGTGCAAATCTGAGTAAGACAGACGCAAAATCTACCAGCAGCGAGTAGAGACGTAAGCTAATGCGTTCTACGTGGCCTGGCCTTGCATTCACTACAGTATATTCTGATACCTTACCGACTGTCAGGAAAACAATAAGTGCAATATTTATTTCGACACAATATCAAATAATATACAAGTGAAATACTGCCGTCTAGACGACCGATAATTTAACAATGTTTACAAACTTTCCTCGCTAATAAAAATGACTAATGGCACGCACATGTCGTACGTATGGCTAAACACATGAACATGGTGGGGGCCTTTTGGTAGGGGTACCTGGCCCCTTAAATCTGGTGGAGGTACAGGACTCGGTCGGCCGAATCCACTTGGAGCATATTTTGGAACGAACATGACTTTTATGCGAAGGGGCTGCAATGACTGTACACACGCTGAAGTTTAAAACCTGCTAAGTTTACTGGATCTTTGTAGGATTTAATAAAATTTTTATGGGTTCTGTTTTGTTTGGGTCACCTTGTACTTGTCCAACGCTCCATGCTTTGGTCTGTTTTTGCCTTAGCTTTAGGCCTCTGTTACGTTTGTGCAGTGAGGCTAAGGGGGCTTGACATACTAAAATTCGACCAAAACTCCATTGATTTAGTGTTTCATATTCCATTTCGGGGGTAAGCCCACCAAAGCCCCCTGTGGTGACGGGACTGAGCAATGTCCAACCGATATGCATTGCTGGGCCAAAAATTATGTCACTATCTTTAAACGGGCCGCACATTGAATGACTTCCTTTCATTTTCGCAAACTAAAGTTTAGTTCAAAGCTACTGAAAGCGTTCGAATAGGTCATCTGACTAGAAAACCGCATGTTTTTTTGAGATGTCCTGGGAACAAAATAAACACTGTTCTTTTGTGGCTTGTTTTTCTGTGGTGCGTGACTTGTGGTTTGTTTATAGTTGATCCCAAATAAACTGATACTGAATTATAGCTGCGATCATAACCACTGTACGGTGCCATTAATAACTCCCAAGCTGTGATGCCATAGGCAAGTTTATTGCCAGTGGAACAACGCTAGTTAGAAATGAGTTCAGTGTGAGTGTTGAGGAACACATGAGTAGAAATCAGAAAACCAGAAATGAGTCTTGCACCAAGGTGTCAGTGGACACATGGAAATCTACCAGTGCGTAGTACATGATAAACAGGCACTAAAGACCGTTGCATTGAAACTGGCGAATTTAAGATTATCAAAATTCAAGCAAGTAGTCATTTCATTGTACAAACATAATACTGAAAAGCTTCCTTGGCTGCATAAAACCTTCGAGTGGGCCGCGTGCTGGACATGGCTGTTCTAGAGTCTCCCGTGTTCAGGTCTCGCTCATTTTTGACGAAGTCTCAGTCACAAAGTTCGAAATCGATCTCGTTTTTGGAGGTTACGGTCTCGAAGTACATCAATGATCATTTTAGTTACACAAATCTCGACGGCTGACAGCTCAATATCTTGGTCAAAGACTCGATTTGATGATTGACGAGGACTCGCACTCACTTGAGATTCGAAGTCAAACTGTGCGTCAGTAGCGCAGCTAAGAATTTTGTTCGGGAGGGGCAGTCAATGACGTCTTCAGTCACTGACTTCTTTCTAACTGTTGAAAATCGATACAACGCACCAGTAAAAATCTTAGAAAGTTTGTTTCGGGGGGCATGGCCTCATTCTGACTGCGCCACTGCTGTGCACCATATCTATGATAACTAAAAATTAAAAATAATTTCCACAGTACTAAGCAAGGATGTGGTCAGCCACACAGACATTTGTGGCTTTTAAAATGTTTTCATCATTTTTTCAAATCCCTTACTTCAAACCGTACGTTGAAAGTAGCAGAGGTATTTGTACTATCATTCTTATCTGTGCATGAACAAGAAACGTAGAGGTGTGCAAAAACGATTAATAGGCTGCTAATTACCTAAAGAGCAAGGTGGCAACCTGCCTACTTAGCAAGAAAATATATTTTGTCGCACTCGCCATTAGTCTATCAAGTTATCGCCAGTTTCAACGATGGCGAGAGGAGATTATTTTTACATGGAAGAACGTGGCAAAATCGTCTTCACGCGGCAACGCAATGTTTTTTCCACGACAGATCGAAGCCACGCAAAACGCATTATTTTCCAGACCACCGTTTTATTCTCCCGCTACACGTACGTGGCAACGATCCAGTGCGAAAAAGCAACGACACATCAAGCACGGTGGAGCAGGATACACAAGAGGAATCTGACGATAAACAGAGAGAGCGCAGCTATCGGAAATAAAGAAGATGCTTACGATTGATAAAACAGCTAAAGCTGAACGACGTACAAAACCGGTTCTTTATTAATGGAACAAGGCCGACTACGTAAGAAACTTATCGTCCCATGACAAACAGGTCGCAAGATAGAGTTCTTGAAACCAGGAGAAGGTGGGCACAAATGTGCCGATAACTTAATGAGACCACAGCACCAGCAGGGCCATTGCAGAATTCCTAATTTTACGAACGGGAGGAAAGTAATATACATAGCAGCGTCCGGCAAACGAGGCAGAAAAACAAAGCATCACTCAAAGCTGCGTTTAGTTTTGCGAACGATCGAAGTCTGCGCTTGCCGCACCAACGTTGATGCCAACACGGCTCATATGTTTTTATGTGCTGAGAATCAATTAGATCTGAAACGGGTTTGTCTATACCGACGAAGAGTGACAAGCTTCGATTCCTCACATGTTTTGCTTCGGGCAGTGAAGGTTCAAAATCCACTGACCAGCGCAGCCGGGACAGAAGTTTCACTATGCAAATCTTAAGGCATTTTACGCGATGTCTTAATTTAAATTCGTAAGAAGCCTTGTATGAGAATCCACCTGTACATACACGTGCCTAGCGTCTTATTTCTAAGTCGCGAATGACCTTCACGTCCACACTGACGTCTAGACATACAATACGATCTCAGCACTTTTCCAAAGCAGCTCTTACCATTAAAAATAACCATATTGCAAAGTTAATGCTCAACATAAACAGGAACGGATCGAGATCCACGGCGTATACGAGATAAGGGTTGCGAGTCAAACCAAGTAAAACCTTGTGAACAGTTGATTTGGGCAACTCCAACATCACAAGTTTAAAATTTTTGGAAGATTTCGATGAACCAAAGCTGCAAAATGCAAGTGAAAACTACTTTGAGATCTACGCCAACATGCAGTCTCTTAAGCCCAGTGTAGTGGACCTTAGAAAAACAGACAATGAGTCGAATCGCACTCAACATTTGCCGACAGGAGTACAAACACAAGACCATGAATCGAGCTGCACACAAGACTAGTCAATAGGAAATACAACCTTTGCTAACGCGAATAAAAGTAGCTGAAATGTTATTACCCATTCGGTTGCTCCGACAGAAGGATGACAGCCACAAGATTAAGTTTAACCACCATAAAGCGTGGCTATTGCGAAGGAAACAGGTGGGATCCACCATACACACAAGTAACGCGTACGCAGCAGTGCGAAAAGATCATATATCTAACTACATAAACTTGCTTTGACCAGGCTTCCACGCCCGAGTGGGTTGGCTCTTCGGCTTACAAAGCTCAAATTACTGTCCTGCAACGTCACATTGCAATGAGAAACGCTATTTTTTGCCTTTCTTTTGCGAATGCGTTATCTTGTCTCCAAGACTGAGAGCCATGCCCTGTAAATATGCATATAAATATAAGCATGTATAAATATCGCAAGGTGACCACATAGACCCCGGTTTGACCGGCACAGTATCGTTTCATAGGGTCGGTCCAGGCTTGTTGCTTGGTTGTTCAGGCAACCGGCGTTGCAAAAGCAACTGATGAAAATGCGCAGCGAAAAACTATGTTTCCGTTTCGCAAAAAATGACCTTTTTGGTTCTTCAGTTTATTTTTTGCGCGGAAATTGGAAGAATTGACACACTCTGCCCTCAAAAGACTCCATTATAATCGCTATTATTTCAAAGCTTCACCAATTAAATTGTGCCTCCGCCTCTTTGTAGAAACAATACTATGGTCACCCTGCACATGAAAAACTGTAGTTTCAGGAAATTCCCGGAAGACAACACTTCTAAACATTCTTACGGTCGAAAAATATAACATGCAAAATTATCGTCAAAAATAGAGCAACATGCAACAGAGCCGTACAAAAACGCGAAAGTCACGATCCAGTACTGACCTGACTCAAAGCTCGGATTCGGATGTGGCCGCTGACTGGTGTTTCTGGACTACTCCCAGCCACTTTCTCGATGCTCACGTTTGCCAAAGCGCTTTCGCCGAAAATTGACTTCGCGAAAAGGTTGGCGGCCAGAAATCCAGAATCGCCGTCCAACGCCTTCACACACAGCAAGTCAGTTGATCGATTAACATCATCGTGCGAAGAATCATCTCATTTCGCAAGCATAGCCTAATTTGAGCAGGATTTCTATCGCTTGAAAGTCTTGCAGTTGCTCAAGAATCCGTGTCAGTTTACATGTATGTAAAGAAATCATCCGACAACGAAAGCAGAAAATTTTGTTTAAACTTGGACTCGAATTGCTCATTAGTCTACTGTTCTCTAAACTTTGACCGCGTGACAAATCCCTGGCATTTCAGTCGATAGTATCTCCTGAAGTACAGTCTGTGTCCATCCGGATCGCATGGTTTGTTTCGCGACGGACAATTTAGGTGCGATACAATAACAAAATCGAATTTGTGGCGATTCAGAATCTGATTTCAGAGTGTTACCTCAATTGCGATTGACGCAGGGACATTGGTGCACTCACACGCATAACTTCCCGAAAAGATGGTGATGAGCAGATTGTTAAACGAGGAATGTTACAGGTACTTGACTTACGCTAGTATTATTTCGAACGGGCAATATTTGAAAGACGCAGAAATTCCCTTTACGGCCGCCCGTCAGACGGCAACAGTTTTTATTCGTCTCGGCCTCGCTTCCAAGACGTATGCATGACGTTGTTCTTGCACAGTCGCCAAAGCTTGGTCTTGACCGTACAATTTTAAACTTTTAGCGCAATCACACAAAAGAACTTTTTTAACTCCCGAACACACTTCAAAACTGTAGTTTCGCTTTTGTCAGTTACATTTTGAATACAACTGATTAATCAACAAAATTCCTGAAAAAACACAACACCATAAACAGGTATTCACTTCTTCGCAATACAGCAAAGAGTAGGCCAAGTACGTGAAACCACGCAACAACGCTTCTATGAATACCAGGGCACAAACAACGCGGTTACTTGGATGCGCTTAAACGTTGCCTGCTGCGCCTTATCACCGGAGGTGTAAAAGACTACTAAAAAACGTATATAGTTTCCGTGTTGTAGTGAGCTCAGTACATGAAATATTCTTAAAAAATTCATTTGAAAATCCAAACATGAACATTTAGTTGAAATTTGATTAAACAAAGCTAACATACTTTGGGTGGCAAAATATAAGCTACAGTGGAAGTGAAAGTTTATCTGCTTAACGGAAAGGTTATAAACATTACGTATCAGATTATTGTTTATTGACTTGGGTGTATCTTATCTGCAGCACAACACAAGCCTATCGCCGAGCGGGAGTGGTGGAGTCATACAGAGTTACCGACAAGCTGCTGCTGCTTCTCGCTACGCCCCTCCAAAGCATACAGTACATACAAACGTCTCAGCGGCCTCACCTTTTCCGGTGTCAAGCACTTCATGTTGGTAGACTTGAGGATATGTTGCAAATAGTCGGACAAGTTAGTTATGTTGGTGTTTACCACCACCTTATTCTCCCATTCAAACTCCGCCCACATTTGCCTGCAAGAATTAGGGTTTCACGGAAGTCGAGACGTCTGGTACATTGCATTTTTAAAATCTGCCAATAAATCTGGCACGTACGATAACGGAATTACTTTTCGCACCCGGACTCTCGGTGGTTTTACAGTTTTGGACGAATTGTTCAGTTACAACTGACATTAGTTTTAGAGTTGTATGGGAAAGACTGCATAACCAAGAAGCCGGTGTGCATCCAGCATTTAATTCCACTGCATCATTCAGCAAGTGTGCAACAAACCGTTCATATATTTAACTGAGTGAAAAACCATCTAAAATCAAGTTGCTCGAGTCAGAAAAGCGCTACCTTCTCTTTGTTTAATGCGTCTAGATCGGGTAGTTTTCATCAAAATTGGTATTAGGGCGTTGGAGGCACATAATTAAAAGGAAACGCACAACAGTCCAATGTACCTGAATTCCGCGTCGGTACAGCTAGCAGGTTGAATGTAATCCATGATATCGATATGGATATCGTTGAGAACCACGCAGTTGCGGTCGCTAGCGGCGCCAGTGATGTCGTACACGATGTTTCCGAAGATGATGCCATTTTCGGTTGAGGCAACTTTCACGCTGGCTTTGATGTTGGCGAAGTCATGGGGTGCGAGGGTAAGAGGGCTGGGTTTCTCAACCAGTTTCAAGTCACCTGGGCGGTAAGCCAAACATTTAACCTTGGTACAAGACATGGATGCAAGACACGAAACGGTTTAGGAAGCGGAAGCACAGGCAGATAGAACACAAGCTTGGGACCGAATATATCTGAGCGCGTGGTTTGCTGAGTCGATTTTAACGCGTTTATAAATCCATTTCAAAAATCGCCATTACAAAATGTCACCCTGGAGTAAATTTATTTGACGGTTGCCATTTTCCTGAAGGGAGTGCAATGCATGTAACGATACGAGGAAATCAAACGCGAAACACTGTAGATTATAACGGCATCTTTTTGAGAAGAGAACGATAATAAGCTTCGAATTTCGGTCAAATGGGTTTACAAATCTTGCAACGGGCAAAAAACACAAACTTACCCAGGGTGGCAAGTTCGATTGTGCAGTTTTGCAGAGTGTCGGCGGTTTGATTGACAACAAGGACGTCGAGAACGATGTCATACTGATTGATATGAACGTATGCTTCAGCGTACACAGGATCCGAAAAACCAGTCAGCTGAGTGACCTGCGCAAATTGTAAGTGTAATCAATAAAAGTAAATTTTATACGTGGAACACTTCCTTTGATATTTAACGACCTCGGCAAAGTAACTCCGCTGTTCACCACATGAAGACATGCGTGCAAACCAAATAAAACGCAATGCTTGGCACACTGTACTGCGCACAAATCCAAGAGCAAGGTTGAGCAGCAGATAAATGGCTTATATTTAACTGCGATGGAAAGTAACGAACAACATCGGCGGAACTTGCAAAATTTTCTTAGGTTGTGCTGAGATCCATGTCAGGCAGTACACTTTAAAATGCCGAGTCATATCCACTACGACTGTGGTTCCCACACAAACCGACCTACCTTGTTCAGTTTTGTTGCAGCGGGGTCTTTCACTTCCTTCTTTTGAGGCAGAGTTCCCACGGCAGCGCTCAAGCTCAACTCGAATTGATCTTCCAAGGAGCCCGGATCTACTTTTGCCAACAGTTGTACGAAGTTGATAGGGTCGTCGGGCTGCAATTGAGAAAATCGCCAAGTCGTGCAACAATAACAAATAAAAACGCGCCCTGGAGATCGAAACTTGCTGCAGGAACAGAAAGATGCGGCGCACCAACACAGCACGTCAACGTATTGAGCGTATTCGACTCGGTGCTGCTCAGCCACAAACCTGTACTGCGTTGAGCGCATTCTTTGTCTTCTCAGCGGCTTTTCTCTGACTGCTCTCTTCAGCGGCCTTAGCTTCGAGCAGGGTCGAAAGCGACTCCCTGCATTTGGCGGTGAAGATTTCCAGCATGGACTGGTTGCGTTCCGACAAGACCTGTTGTAAATAAAACAGTATGAGGTTGGCAACAGGTTATCTAAGAATGCGTCGCAAATGTAAAGGTGCATACCCATCCTGCCTGCGATGACCCTAACAGTTAAGGATATATCTGAATACATTGCTTGTTTGGCCCGTGTGGTTGGTTAAGATACGAAAACTGGAGTATTTGACACGAGCTTGCTTCGTTTGGAAAGTAACCACAATCTGTACGCGATTAGTGGATGTCAAGCACCCCACAAGTATGGTTTAGTTTTAATCAAACTCAGCAAAATGTTTTATCTGAATTTAACACTGTTGAAGGCTGAAATAACTTTTGCAACATGTAAGTACTTAATATTTTAAGCTGCAATTTATCCATCTGAACAGCTACTACCTTTGACCTGCAGCTAGCTTATTTATTGCACATGTTATTCACTTGAACACTATTGATCAAAAAGAAAACCATAGTCACTACATCTATAAAACTGTATTCGTATTTATCTCATGGAACTTCCGTTGAATGTAGCTTTAACGGATCGGTAGTACAAGCCGCTTGGATCACGAGCCAAAGCTTTATCATCCATAGCGCAGTGGACCTGACTAGAACGAGTAATTGGGTACGCAAAGTTGACTGACATCAACACGTAAGAAACTTTCAACTCGAGTTAAAAGAAGTGGAACAACCAGTGCTGCCATTGACTCGCCACCAGTGCAGCATTCACTGCGAAATAGCCGCGTGGCCCACGGCGCTAGCAAGCGGAGATGGCGCCGCAGACCATTCGTGACATTCCGAAGAGTACAAAGCGGGTAGAACATAAAATGAACTGTACGTTAAATTTGCCTGAAAGTTTTCACCCAAACGCTCGAGTTCTTGTGACATACACGCAAGTGTACGCCGAAGTTGGTTCTTGAACCGAAAAACAATACGAAAAAAAGGAGCATGCGTGTAGCAGTCCAGTGATATCTTTTGTGACCAGTCTTGGACCTGTTCCGCAACTTCATAACAGTGGTCGATTAACACTGTCGCAAAAAAGGTGAACTAATCCGTTATACAATCACAAAAACTTTAACGATACTGTACACACAGGAGAGAATTTGCGCGTTAAAAACTGGCTCCGGTGGTTACCTTCAGACACGACGAAATTCGGTCAATCTCGTCGTCGCTGATTGACTTCTTCGGCAACCCGGAGCGACCAAGGTGAAGTACGCTGGACAGGATGAGCATGCACTGTGCTGCGAACGACTGAAACGTAAAAAATAAGCGATTTTTCGTCAAAAAAGGTTGTTTCTGTGTATATTTCCATTTGTTTAATTTACTCTCATTTCCGTGTTGAATTGCTTTGTTTTCGTTGAGTTAACACTTTTAACCTGAAAATACAAAATTCCCGAGGAGGGGTTAAGATGCTCATTTTTTGACCGTTTTCACGCGACAGACGATCGCTTCTCGCTTCGATTGGAAAATATTTGGACAGCGACCCATTGTGTAACATGAGCCAGATTTGTGTCCCAGGATTTTTCACGGGCCAATCACTGAGTAGAAAATTTTAATACGACAAGATTTGTTTGGAGGAACGCTGCTGCAAGGCAGTGGCAGCCACAAAGAAAAGCCCAAATCAGACGCCCTCTAATTCTTTTACGGAATAGAAGATGATCGAGAGCGGACGTCTCCGGCCGCGACGAAACCATAATGGCGGGGACCGAACGGTCATTGAATCAAGCCCCTCAAAGAACCAAATAAATGACGCAAAGATGTGAACAAATGACACGGAAAAGCGATTAATCAGACATTGTTAGAAAAAACTTGTATGCTGGTCGCAACTTACGTTCTGCTTGCGCGGATCATTGCACGAAGTTAAGAAACGAAGCGCTTGCTTTGTAAGAGCAGTGGAAAGCGAGCCTGACAGAGTGAAATCACCATCCATGAAGAACTGACGTAGCGGAGGTCGTTTTCGTTCCGACCCGGACTTCCCACCGGACGACTTGCTGCCGACGCTGAACGCTGACTGAGTGACGTAGGTCCCCATTTCGGTGACGCGACGAGATGCAGCGGACTGGAAAGCAGAGTATGGGCAGTTAGAATATATTAAACACTTTCGCCCCACACCGTAATAACCAGACCAAGTTGCAAATCTTTGGGGAGCTTCAGGGTTCATTTGCGTCAAGAACATCAACCGGCTCGAGTGAACCTTACACAGAAACTATAAAAACACACTTCAAATGCATGACACATGTTAGTTGCTAACTAGCAAAAGTGCGATGCAACTGAATAAACCTCACACCACGACAACGCAAGCCAAGCTGCTATCGAGGATGTTTGATTTTGAACTGCCACAGGACGATGCACGTTTATCGAGTTGACGTTAACCTGCGCCACTTTTTCTTCGTCGTCCTTTTCTTCTGCTTCGCCGGCAGCAAGTTTCAATTCGCTTTCGACGATTGGCAGATCGCCGATCGACTTGCGGATCTCCGTGACGAAGCGGAGAATCCTCGAGCTGCCGTCGCAGTATTCGCCCAAAATCCACAGCACACCTCTCATGATCCTGTTCAATTAAATATGTGTACGGTGTAGAAATGCGACGGCAGACGGTCCTGCTCCACGAAATCAGCAGAAGCCAGGAATGCAGGACCAGAACAACACGCGGTCGATCTCTTATTGTTTACGCACCAAAACAAGCACGATCGCAATCGCAACGTTTCAGCGAAACGTAGTTTAAGAAAAATGCCACAAAAGAACTGCATCAAACAGCACAGAAAGCCACAGAACTTGGTTCACAGTAAAATCATGAAGAGGCAACTTGTTTTTAAATTACGAATCTACATTAGGTGCGCGCACAGTCGCATTTGGTGGCAACAACCGCGTGTGCAATATCTTTCAACGGAGCTCTTCGAATAGGGAAAAACCCTCTATTTTGGGGCAACGACTCACTTGACAGTGCGAATCGAAGAAAAAACTTCAAGCAGCTTGTCCAGTATGAGACCTTTGTGCTCATCGTAGCGATGAACGGCTTCGCGGACAAACACCAGGACATCGGAAGCCGCGAGCTCCTCGCTGTCTCCGAGAAATTCCATTAGCTACAAAAAAATAACTCGGTACATTTCACTAAGAAAGCTTTGCATCACAACAGCTGCGTGATCACAAGTTCAGACACTCATGCGCTTGAGCGCCAACGCAATGCAACGTGGACGACGAAGTACAAAGCAAACAAATTTCGCTGAAATTTCCATCCGCTTCCTGACAAATTTAAAACAAATTGGATTGCTTTAAAGGAATCAAGAATTCACAAAAATAAACTCTAAAAAACTAAGGAGGCCCATCAACCCATCATATTGAAAGAGAGCAGCAAATGCAATCATTTCAATAGAAACAAAACCGAAGACATCATCGGATCAATGCTCAGTAAACTCACCACAGGTATGATGGTGGCAGCGGTGTCCGGAAATTTAATAGCGCAAGCGTGCAAGTGTTTCACCAACAGTTGCCTGTACTTGTCTGTGTTGTCGTGGCCCTGCACACTTGTGGTCTTGACAATCTGGATTACAAAATGCACTGGCTGATGTTAGGTAAAAATTCAAAAACATAATACTCTTAGCATGCAATCTCCCCACATAGGACTGAGACCAAATGATGACATGCTACGATGTGACTTTTTCTAATGTTGCGCGAAGTATTATAATAAGCCTGTCTTCTGTCATCGATTATAGGGTCATTTCTGTGCACTAGTAATCCAGTCAAAGAGCTGACCTGACAAACATTTGCGTAGGCACATAGTTGCACACCACTCCACAGTGGTTTTCAACCTGGGGGGCGACACCAGAACGGCCGTAAACCATTTTTGGAGAGGTCGCGAGTAGATATTTTATGTACATGGCTGTATTACATAATTTGCTTCATTCGAGTTTTAGATGGGGTTTGTTGGGTTATGGTGTGTTGATGTAATGGGGCGCCGTACAAAAATGTTTGAAAACCACTGCTCTAAGAACACGGTCCGTACCTTGGCATTACAACATACGGAAAACCAGATACTGAAATTTAACTTGAAATTGAACGTAACTTGAACTAGCTTGACATTTAACTGAAATTAAATTTGCTGTACGTTACCTCTTTCTCAAGAAATTTAACAAAATCTTCAACGTTTCGGGACGACACAAGTTCCAGAGCCAGATCCAGAGTTTTGCGACGCACTTCCAGATCAGGTGAACCCAAAGCGCGAAGGATGTCCATCACCATTTCCTGCGTAACAAGAAGATAAAGAGGTTAAAGTGGGAGGAATGATCGAACGCCTTTGGGCAAAAGTATTACATCTGCAGTACGATTTTGTGCAATAAGGCAGACAAAAATATCGTTTTTTATGTGCGTTCGGCGTAAATAAACATGCTAAGATACAGAAGAACGGAAGATAGACGCCAGCAGCACTTGCGCCACACAACCTCTAAGTTTACCAGTTATTGGTAAATTTTTCGCGTACTCGGGACGCCGTAGCATCGCTAAATACAGAGAAAACCGTCTGGAAAATAGTCGTGACTGTCTACAGTTCTCATAAAGACTTTCACTTTCAGAACTTTGTTCTCACCTGAAGGACTTTTTCATGCGAGGGATGATCCTTCAGGTCAATCAAACGATCCAGAACAATCAGCTTCACATTATTATCTGCTTCCTTTACAACCAGTTCCACGTAACATTGCGCAGCAGCTCTGTCGAAAGCAGGAAAAACAGTGTCAAGCAAAATCCTTGTGGTAGTCGATCCGCATTAAACACCCCGGTGGATGACCAAAAAATAGCACGCTAAAAGAAAGACAAATAGTGCTTTTTCATTCACGGCAATGCGAAACACAGGTGAGCAGATACCTGGAGTGAAAAAACGTCAAACTGATATCTTTGTTTCGAAGAGTCAAAGCAATTTCGGCATCACTCAGATCTTACAACTCCGAAATAAACACGCTTTTACCTAACAGCGGTTGGTGCACTCGAAAGCGTGACCAACGTTCCAGCCGCCTCATATCGCACAGCTTGGCTGGAAGACTGAAGTAAGTTGTATATGCAGCGAATGAAACGGGATCGTTCGTTCGGATTGGCATGACAAACTTTATAGACCAGTTCGACAATTACCAACTGCAGGATATCGTTGAATGAGTTCACCTGTGCATAAAAGCTGTCAGTTATCGGAAAGGCATACGTGTCATATGTCTATCCACGAACGTACTGGCGTAGTTCATGTTCAAGTAGAAATACAACGGTCACAACCTAGTACTTATAATTTTTTACCCCAAATAAGAGTGAAAGTTTTTGCCGAGCACCCTTATCGCAAAGAAATGAGTGATTGTGAAAAAGCGAACTAGGTTTGTTGGGACTGACCGCACTTACGGCGAAATAGGAATCGAAACAACATGAAGAAATCAAACTGTTGTAAACTGTTGTCTTGCTGACTACGAGGCGATGTGCTATAACCGGTTGCATTTAACTGGGTTGGGAAGGATTAGCAATGATATCCAGTGGCAGCGTAAGTGGTGATCACCTATTAGGACCACATTTATGTAAGAATACCGACTATGCAGTGCAGTGGGTTGAGCACGCGCTGTCCAGGTTGGTAAGCTTCACTGGATTCCTGGTCGGGTCATATCGAAGGCTTGACAAACGGTACTTGCCGCTTATCCAGCCTTGTGCTCAGCGTTAATGGATGGTGCAGGAGAAAGTTTCACGCGCTGTGCGGCTATGATTTGTCATCAATGCAGCATTAACTGCATTCATTCAGACTCCGGCGGAGAGCAAGCTGAGACTGGGGTTGCAGACCACTCGTGATACCACACGGCGAGCACAACAGCGCGTTTAATGAAACTGTCTTCTTTTTCCTTATGTTAGAATCGCAGAAGCAATGGTCATGCAGTAGAAAAGCGTCGGTGGCGAAGCGTCAGTTCCGCTTCTTTTTCACTTGGAAGAAGTTGCAATATTTGGTTTCAATAACTTTGTAACACTTTGCTTGAACCGGCCGTGGCACGCGAAAACTATCTGGATGACTCTTGGCATTAGATCACCTTTAATGTATTGCTCGCCCACTGAATTTTGATGTTCACTAGAAAATTTGCAAACTTGAGGGATTTTAATTAAAAGTAACTGCAATCAAAACTAACTCAGTTATTTCCATCAATAGCAAAGTTGATTTAATGTTGAAGGTCAAAGATATCACTGGAATTAAAATAGATATCTATCTAATGGACCACACAAGTATGAAAGGATTCAAAAGCTTCCATGCAGATCATCCGGTTGCATACACCAGATTGCCGGATACTAGCAAACCTACATTGAATGGATAGCTAGTATGTTCATGTGCAGCAATACTAAAATCAAAAGATATAACTCAGAAATGTCGTGATATACTGTGCACCACAGACGTCGAATTTGGAAGTTTTCTGGGCGTGAGAAATTCGTGACGTCATAATTATATGCGTCTAATTCTATGACTTGCAGCGATTTCTTCAGCGTCTAGCGCAGTTGTTCTTAACTGTGGGAGCACGCCTCCCCAGGGTCCAAGGGTCGCGAGCCCTACGCACTCTGCAAAATGGAAAATTTTTGAACGGGAAAGTGTACCGTCCGATTTGTTTCAAGCCCCCTGACTTCAAATAATCAAAGGACAATTACTTGAGGCGTGATAGAGAAAAGATTAAGGACCACTGGTCTAGCGAGTTCTGCGTTAAGACTGAAACTGTTTGGAAACCACGAACTAGGTGCTACGAAAACAGTTTTAGTTCAACGTTGACCTCGCTAGATGCTGAAATTGGTGCTGTAATGTAATAGGGGTACAGACTCCTGATAAAAACGCACCAGAAGCAGTCCGCCTGCATTAGGCTATGTCGAAAAGAAATGATTGCATATTTTCTTTGCAATCTTTCTTTGTCCTTGGCACCTAAATAGCAGGAATGTTTCACGATAACACAGCGCCAGACAACTTGCACGAACAAGTGCAATATGGCTGAGGATGCGAAATAGACGTCAGGAATACGCAGGTGTGCTGCACAGCTGACAAATATTGCAGAGGTAGCGCCGCGTCCGCACTTGGCGCTCGTGCTGCGCACAAAACGTTCTTAACTTTTGCAAGACGTGACATCTTTAAACAACTGCAACAAAGGAGTAAACCTTAATAATACACTTTATGAACGACACTGAACAATATGCGTTCCGTAGGCTGCACCTGATCAATGCAAGTACTCAAATAATCCAAAGCTCGTTCCTGATCAGCATGAATCAACATCATGAACGCATTTCTTTTACATGAAGCATCCTTTTCGCCTTCCAAAAACTCATGAATTAACTCAGGAGCGTCAGGAATCAGCTGGTCAAATTTTCTGCATAAAAAGTATAAAAGAATGTCACTGTTAACTGATTACATGTTTTGAAGAGAAACTAAATTCTGATGAAAACAAGAGACGCTTTCATTGAAGACTACAATTAAGGACTTTGCTTAGAAATATTTAGCACATTTCCACAAAATGACCTGATGAACAAGACTCCTGATAGCACAGAAAAGATATCAAGCACAATACAAATACTTTTGCACGTTCAGCACATCACTAAAATCACAGGGTCTGAGATTGTTATGCAAAAATTAATAAAGAACCTGTATATAGTGTAGATTGCAAGGACTGCATTTCTTCTCACGTAACTATGTCTGTGATCAAGGCATGCTCGAATTGCCGGCATGAGTGGTTCAATTAGCTCTGGTTGACGAAGTTTGCACAAAAATCTCAAAGTTGAACCTCGAATGAACTCATTTGGGTGTTGCAAATCCTGCACAGAAGGAAATGAGAGGGGATTTTTAAACAAGAATCCTATTATTATAACATTGAAACAACTGCTGTAAGATTTAAAATCCAGACATTCTTCATAACACAAAGATAAGCCTTTATCACAAATAATTCAAATCTCATTCAAATACTTTTGAGACAGGTTTTTAAAAATGGCTATTTGAGTTTAACAACACAATTGCCACACTTGAGCTTTTTTAGGAAGTCCTTGAAGCATTGTTGTTTTTATCAGCAAATACAATTTCCACAGGATTGTATGAATACGTTTAAAGTTGCTGGTGTTAACTTCATGTTTCAAGAATGCATGTGAATACAACATGCTTTTTCTCTCATAAAAGCTCAAGTGTGGCAATTGTGTTGTTAATACAGTCAGATCTTAAGAACTCTTTGATCTCAGAAGTTTAACACCCGTCCTGAGTTTAACACGCATCAGCAAGCCACAGTAATCTGTGTCTCACTTAGTTAAAGCAACCATACAAAACCATATTAAAGTATTAGCAATTGACACCTGCTGGTAACAAACTCACGATTATGTTCTCGTTCATGTTACACTACATAAGCCAGGGGTGTCAAACTGGCAGTCCGTGTCATGTTAGTTTTATGAGTGCATTAGGTCTGACAGAGTTATGCCAAAAAAAGTCATAGCCGAATGAGTTTTTTGTTTATAGTCATAATGCGACACCTTAATAATTAGGCAAAACCAATGGTAGCAACCTCTGCAGTTCAAAATCATGAAGTTGTGTAAATTCCATGAGGATTTGAAGAATTTACAATGTATTTGAAGAAAGATTTGCAGATTTCAAAGATCTGAAAATTGATTTTGCTATTTTCAGTAACCCTTTTTCTGTCAATGCTGAAGAGGTGCCACGAAAATATAAAATGGAACTGAGTTACAGTACAACAGTGTTCTTAAAGCTAAATTTGAAAATGTTGACATCAAAACATTTTGTCGATACATTGGACCAACCTATCCCCAAATGAAGGAAATGACATCGAGGACCATCTAGTACTTATGTCTGCGAATACTTGTTCTCTTTGATGAACTTAAACAAGTCTCGATTCCAATCTCACTTGACAGATGTGCATCTTAATTCAACGCTGAAAGTTACGACTGCACAATCTTTGGTACCAGATATTAACGTTTGTAATTGGCAAAAGATGTTAAATTTCTTCGAGTGGCAGTGCCATGAATAAATCGTAAATGAAAATATTGATTGTATCATTATGTGCAAAATTGCCTGGCCCATGTAAAATTTTAGTGTGTAAATATGGCCCACAGCACCAAATGAGTTTGAAACCGCTGATATACGCCATTCTTGCACCGTACCTTACGATATGCATCACAGACTAAAATCATCTCTGGTCGCAACTTTCCTTGAGGATCTGTTTTTGGCCAAATTTCCCAAAATACCAGAAGCAACTTTTTGATAGTGTGATCATCCGATGGCAGAAGATACTTGATGATGGTCATGAGTAGTCCTGCACAGAAATTATTTTACCATTGAAATAGGTGCTTTCTCAAACAAGTTGGATGTGGTTACTTAGAAACACATTTTTGATGTCTTTACTTGTATACTGTTGTACTCTGTCAAACATTAGAGTAGCACCATATGTTCACCTTAAATCTAGAAATTTCTGTATATAATCTGTAGTCGTCATTTTTCTAAAAACCTAAGTCTAGAAAAACGATGAAATTCTGCAATGGTTATGCATAAAACGTTTTCAAACACCTCTTCACAATTTGTGCAACACCAACATTACTGTATTTTTACTATAACCACATAAAAGACCAAAACAAGTTCTTACAAAAAAGTTTTAAATTACTGTAAGAATTAAAGGTTAACTTTAGAGAAATAAAAATAAGTAAAAAAAGTTGCTGCTCTTAATCGGAGATGCTCATACCCCTGGTGGAGGTACGAGATGAAATTCTGGGGGTGCCAAATTTATATCATTACATCAACTTCTTCATGTATTTATTCAAAATTCTTTTTTTGCATGAACTTCTTCGCCAATTCAATAATAATTAATTGAACTTTCTTGTCTATTGAAAAGATAAATGAACTGCTACACCAATTTTTAGTTTTGTTGTCAGATACATTAGTATTTTTAAATACAACTTTGATGACATATTGCTGCATTCAATATTTTTTTGCATACTTCAGAAATGCATAATTCTTCCATGCAACTCTTGGTCATGTTTCTGAAATTCAGTACTATTATTTTTGCAATCTGCATACAAGAAACTAATTGCTGCTAACAGTGCAAAAATGTTTTTTTCCTTGAAGGCTGGCGGTGCAGTCTGCAAGACCAATTGAGAAGTGCTGCATCAGAATCATAGTTTCAAATGACACATAATTTACGATAGCTGTTTCATACTGTTTGTTCAGTCAAAACAACAAAAACTTTTTTTTAAAAAACTCATATGTGCAGTTGTGCACCAACAACATACCTTGTAGCTTTTCCCCATTCAATGTCATAAGGATTACTCTTTTAAGAGCATCAGTTTTTGTGCGAACATCACCATGCTCTATGTCATTTTTTAATTTGGTTTCATTGACAGGTTCAGAATCTGTTACAGATGGACTGTAGATTAATGTGTAACAAATACTCTCAGCAGAAGTCATTTTGATCAAACCTAGGACATCAGCAAGCACGATTCTGTAAAAAAGATACATGATTTACTACATATGTTAGTCTGATAACTATTTTATACTTCACATTCACAACAGTTGTGCTAATCAATCAGACAAAAAACATGCTGAAAGAGTGTTTGACATTGAGCACTTTATTAAAGGATCATCATATCCTGATTCTTTTAAGCTCAGTGAAATTCACGTGGAAATATTCTGTTGTCTGCAAAACCTTAGAACTGGAAAAATTTTTTGTACAGATTGTCTCAACATGATCAAAACCTGTTTTTATTCAATACAACATATCTTCTGACAACCCGAGAAATTAACAACTGCGATTAGATTTTAGAAGGGATAAAAATTCCAAAAAATAAAGGTGATTCATAATAATCAAGTGTCTATCTCAGGTTAGAAACAACCTCATTTAGGTTCATTCTTAAAAAGATGAGTTTTCCTTAGTAAATAGTAATTTAAGTCTGAGTGTCTGTTTGCAAGTAACTGCAAAGTGTGTAATGAATTATTCACTTTTTCAGTGATCAGAATTAAATACTGTGCATTGTATCAAACATTAGCTAACGAAGTATGGCATACTTCCCTGCACACACAGAAATTCTATTAGAGAACAACACTCAAAAATAAGTCTTGTCTACAACAGTTATGAACAAAGTTAGGGCTGATTCCAGTGGTGCACAACTCAGTGCATGCATGTCTACCTCTTTGTTTATATTAACAAAACTAATGTCAAATTTTTGTGCTGAGTTGTGTTTGAGATTGTGTACTCATTTGTTGTTTGAGATTGTGTACTCATTTGTTTGTGTGCGCTGGAGGATAATAGCTCCCAATGCAATAACATCTGCACTATGCAGCACAAAAGTTGCAGTGATGAGCCTGAAGAACACTGACTGCATGTCTCAAAGAAGTTGGTGTTGTTAATACTAATAGAGGCATGCAGATTCCAAAATTTTGTNAGTTTCCTTCTGTAGGCTTCATGTTGTGTAATATGGCTGTAGAGTAAACATCCATTACTGCATGTTTCATTATTATTCTGGAAAANATGTGCAGGTGAGGTGTATAATCCTTTTTCTACTAATGGCTAAATTTGTCTGGTTTGATGTTTTGACTCTTATCAGTTTAGACTACNTTTATTTGTATTAGGCTTGTTTTGTTTGTCTATTTCTTAAGCTACAGTAGACTTCGCTCAATAAATGAATGGATAACAAATAAAGCTGTATATTGAATCAAATTTCCCTTGGGATAGAAGTTTTATAAAAGAATCACCAGATCAAATTCTGATATCCATTTTGCTAAATGCATAGCAATCTGTTTCAGGTGACTTCTGCAAATGAAATGTATTTACTAGTGTGTATTTTCCACGATGGGTGTAAGCAAGGAATCGATCAGCAAATTTTTAACTCCTTGGCGTCTGGGTGGTTTTGGTGATTTAAAAAAAAAACAGCAGTTTTCGGTTGCCTTACCAACGCCCTAGCTCCTCCGCCGATTGCAATAGAGAGCTGTTCAACGGCTCAAACAGATCGGCCAGTCTAGTAGATTGCACTCGGAAAAAAAATTTTTGCCTGGGGGGTGCGGGTTTGTTGTGAGTGACGTCATAAGTGAAGAAGTTGTAGGGTCATTTTGGCTCATGTTGCCTGGCCTAGGGCCCAACTACTAGGCCAAAGTGTTTCGCTGAAGTTTCTTTGATCAACTTTCTAGCGTTTCTGGTTCAAAAGTTACGATCAAAAATAAACAAATTAATTGAAACAAATTAATTAATTAACTAATTAGCTAATTAGTCAAATATTTTTACTAACTTACATCACAACTTTTGAACCCGAAACCTAGCAGGTCATCCAAAGTATCTAAAGACTCGGATTGTAGCCTAGTTTCCAGTAGAAACTTCAGCGAAATACTACCACCTAACAGTTGGCGCCCAGGGCCAGGCAAAGTGAGCCAAGGTGGCTTAAAAGCCCTCCACTTATGACGTCACTCACAGAAAACCCGCACCCCCCAGGCAAAAAAATTTTTTCGAGTGCAATCTACTAGACTGGCCGATCCGTTTGAGCCGTTGAACAGCTCTCTAGCACAATCGGCTGAGGAGCTAGGGCATTGGTAAGGCAACTGAAAATTGCTGTTTTTTAGGCCGAAATCAAAGTAAGAATATCACGTAGGCTGGCTCTATATGTGTTAATAGGAAATCAATTTCATGTAAAATTAGGCTTCCTAAGTCTTGAAAATTGCAAGCAAAGCTTACGGGTGAAAAGTTGAAAGGCTGAAGTAACAGCAGAGAAAAAACACACTCAAGACTGCAATCAAAAATTTTGTAACACAAGCTCATAAATCTTAACGTCTTAACAAACTGACTGACGTCAAGAATACTAGTGGTGACAAAAAAAACAAAAAAACTGTGACTCATGAAATAAGTGTTTACTCAAAAATTAAAAATACATTTACTCAAATAAATAAATGACTGAAACATCTAACTAGTTGATGGTAATGGCTGAAAATTTTCTCCAACTAAAAACTAACTCTTGGTGAAATGAGTAACAACAGTAGAGAAAAATAGTAAGCCATGTGCAGGCAGTAAGTCTCTGGGGTACGCATTAAAACCTGCCACGAGTTCGCTTTAAACGCTGCGGTGGGAGTAAGCAAGCTGTGTTGGGAGAAAAGCCAGCAGACAAAGTGGAAGACAACATCGGATTGGGTCAAACAACACAAAGCATCATAATAATTATTTCACATGGGGGAGAATCATGTTCTGAATGTTGATTTGCACGTGAATTAGGTGATACCATTTATTTTCACAGATATCTAGAGAGTGACAACTTGGTTGTTTGACAAAAGTAACGGTGTATGCTTCGTCCA
>JGI24158J21664_10002835_pt1 | contig 21381 bp, 11 predicted proteins | sample Ectturendosymbi3_FD_21664 | JGI IMG/M metagenome (IMG submission 21664)
CTTCTTGTCAGGTTCTAATTTCTTTTGTTAAAGTCGTGTTCGGATAATAAGCGTTTCGGATAATAGGCGTTCGGATAATCGGAGTTCTACTGTACTGACAATTACTGTACATCAATTAATGTAAAACTTGCATTCGTTACCATATTTGTATTGACACTGCAAACTGGTTTTGCTGCTCGCTGATTTTTTGGTTTTCTGCAAATGACTCTTTCATTGAACAAGTTTGCTAACCCCTGGTTTATACTATGTGTAAAGAAACATGAGTGAAAAAGAAGCATTGCTGCCAACAAAACGCATTTTTTGCAACCAGTGCTCCCACTAAAGGTGCGCAAATGCGTAGTGCCACCAGACCATTTGCGTAGTGAAATCTCATCTCGCGCACTTGCAGCATTCCAAATCAATGGAAAACTACAAAAACAAGGATAAGCTATTTGAATTAAATGTGTACATTTTTCGTACTTTCATAAGATTTTACACTTATTCTAAAAATTCACAAAGTTTAATATTCATTTCGAACTCCGCTAACTCAGTCTTAAAAAATCCATGCTCACTAAAACATTTGCTCACTGTAAAGTTTTCTTACAAGGAAAACACTGCATGCAACTGTTGCCGTAACATTGGACATTTTCTTTTTGTGTACGTCCATTTGCGTTGCATCGCCAACAAACTGAAAGAAATAAGCAAAATGTTGACTTTGCCCCCCCCGGAAAAATTTCTGTGGACGCCCATCTCGAGGATAGTTTTTCGGCTGAAAAGAAGGTCGGAGCTGTCTCATAGGCGTGGGGGGGTCAAAGGGGCCATTGCGACGAAGCTCAGTAAGTTGGATGTCTGCGGGGATTGGAAGGTTGTCCGCTGCGGCATGGGCGTCGGTTTTTCCAGGAGTGGGCCACTAGGCGATTTTTCCAAAATTTTTCAGGGGTGGCAAAAGTGGTGAAATTTGTTTTTTTCCCACCCAAAAATAAGAAAACAACCTTTTTGCTAAAGATTTCAAAATCCAGGGAGGCCAAGGCCCACCCCTGCCCTCTTCTGACGCCCATGTCCGCTGGTGTAGGGCGCAGGCATCCAGTCACAATTCGCAAGGCGTCGTTGATGGCGGGGTCGATGAGGCGGGTATGAGCACTGCGGCACCAGTCCGGCGCGCAGTACTCTGCGGCCGAATGCGCCAGGGCTAGGGTGGTCACTCGCAGACTTGTTGCTCCAGCACCCCAACCGGAGCTAGCAAGCCGCCTCAGGAGCGCGACGCGTGTTGTCAGCTTCTTGCGAAGTGAGTCAAGGTGTTGGCGATACGTGAGCGACCTGTCCAACGTTACTCCGAGGTATTTGGGCTCGGAGAAGAAGGGCAGGGTTTCGTTGTTGTATTTGACTTNAAGCTCACGTTTAGCTTCCTTGTTCTTAAGATGGAAGGCTGCTGACATCGTTTTTGTAGTGCTGAGCTTTAGTTTCCAAGTCTGGAGGTATTCACCTTCAGTTGCCATGTCTTTAGTCAGCACCCCTTCCACTGCCTGCCAGTCTCCATCAGCATACATGATTATTGATTAGCCTACCAGATCGGCAGCATATGCATACTTTCTGGAAACGGTGGTTGGCAGGTCTGAGATGTAGATGTTGAAGAGAAGGGGCGCCAGGACAGATCCTTGCGGTACGCCGTTCTTGAGGCGTCGTAACCTACTTATTTTGCCGTTTCCGGTGGTAANGGTGAAGCTGCGATTGCCAACCATCTCCATTATCATGCGGACCATATGTCTATCAGGCAAAAATTGCAGCAGCTTGCAGGTGAGGCCTCGGTGCCATACAGTGTCGTAGGCTGCTATGAGGTCGACAAACACAGCTCAGTGGCGTAGCCAGCCCAAAAATTTTGTGGGGGCCAAAATGTTTGATTTTAGGCTAATAACACTATTTTGCTAAGAAAAACGCCTCTCAAAGCACAAAATGACCATATTTTCTAAAAATTTGGGGGGGGCATGGAGCTGCAGTCTCTAGTACGCCGTGCCATGGAGCATGGACATGCCACGGCGTACGAGAGACTGTGGCTCACTCAGCGCTCACCCGTCCATCAAGTGCAAACTTTTTTTTGATACACTGGTTTGTGGTTGGCGTTTTATGACTACAATGGTCTTGTAGGGCCGCGACTGAGTTTGTGCAATTTTTGGTTTCATTTTATTCGTTTTTTTGTGTTCTGGGTGTGTTCCCTGCATCTCTTCCGCACACCATGCGCCTGGTAAGAAGGCTCCAGTACCAATTTACCTCAAGGTCTTGCTAAGACCCGGCCGAGAGGCGAACTCTCGACCTGCATTACCAGCACCGAAGCGGACGGACATGCCACTAGACCACGGGCTGGTCATCAAGTGCAAATGTTTGATATGGTGGTTTGTTGTTGGCGCTTCATAACTACAATGNTTTTGTAACGCCACGACTGAGTTTCTACAACTTCTGGTTTGTTTTTGTCTTCAGGGTGTGTTCCCTNCAGCTCTTCCGCACACCGTGCGCCCGGTAAGAAGGAGGTTGTACCAATTTACAAGGTCTTGGTAAGACCCGGCTGATAGTCGAACTCTCGACCTACCAACACCGTAGCGGACGCACTTACCACTAGACCACGGGCTGGTGCAGTGCAAATGCACGGCGCCTCAAATCGAGACACCCATTTGTACCCCCCGCACATTTCATCACTTCATCATCGTGTGTGCACAGCAATCAATGCTTGCAGTGTAATCTCCCGCATGCGCCTTCAGGGAAACCAGTGCACCGTTGGCGTGTGTGGTAATGAGCGTCAGTTCTCTTTGTGCGTACATGACGAATACACGAGCAGGCCCGTCGCCAGGATTTCGCAGCAGAGGGGGCCAAAAATCACAATGGGGGCACATTTTTAAATACAATATTGGATGCATACAGCAATCGGGGGGCAAACATGTAATGGGGGGCCACAGATTTCAAATTGGGAGGCCGGGCACCTGGCTCCTCCGCTGGCGACGGCCGTGTACACGGGTACACGCTAAACGCCTCCGAACACAAAAGGTTTATAGAGTATTAAATTTGCTTTGCTAGTGAGAATTGCTATAGCCTACTATTAATGTTAAAGTTGATGTATAATTGTATAACACGCAAAGCAACTGTTCAGTTTATTTTATGTCTGCATCCCAACCAAGCATAGAATACTTCATCAGGATTGCAGGGACAGGGAGCGACCACCGTAGCTCTCATTAAGTCACTGTCCCCCCCCAAAGCAACTGTATTATGTGCATTTTTTGAGATCAGCCTGAGACCTTTTGAAATTTAGTAATAACATCGGTAAATGTTTATAATGTAACATACCAGATACAGCATATCATTTTCTAGTTATGATATTGAAAAGCTACTGACGCTCTTAATTAGTTATGATTTATAATTCATAAGGGGGCCCAAAACAGCTCTCGCACCAGCACAATTTTTTCCTCTCAAGGGTTTCGCTAATAAAACGATAGTATTCACACGTGAAACGCAATTAAATAGCACCTTACATTAAAATTTTGCTTCTAACAAACATCTGCAGTTGGTATAAATTCTTTCCAGCAAAGGGCATTTAGAAAATGTTGCAGCGCGCGCAAGAAGAGCAAGAGTCAATGACAGGTTGCACCGTGCGCGCAAGGCAATGTGGTATTTGAGCCGTTGTTGACAGATATGAAGAGACTTATGTGACACGAGTGTATAACAAAGCGTCACAGAGCACACAGCTATCAAGCATCGGCCTTCGACACATTGGGCAAACAATCTGCTTACTTAAAGCACACTATTTTAAACTGAAATCCTGGATATATCAAGCCCTCTGGCACAGATCGCTGCTACACGTAATTGACGAAGGTTGGAAACAGCATTCACGCGAAAAGTCAGACGGCAGTCTATTATTCGAGGGAAAGGACTCCGCAAACTTATTCAGTGGATACAAAAATACGAGAAAGTCTTCGCCCAACGCGAATCTGTGACCGTATTCATGAGGATGCCTGTCTGTTGACGGCAAAAATAACATTACATCGCGCAGGGTTATTCAGGCCACACAGAGAGTTCAGGATTAACTAGAATGGAACCGAGCGTCAGGTAGTATATGCCCATGACTAAGGCAAAGCAACAGCATAAGATAAATGCTCAACATNCGTCTGAAGACNCAGAGTTTTTCATTCAACCCTTGTCATCCGTGCAGCAGTCTGTAGAATTCCAGCTGACTATACGCCCAACGCGCATGAGGTATTGATATTGAATGGTTCCCTGTGTTTACTTGAGAATCAATCAACATCAACTTCTGTGGCTGTAAACGAGGCATGAAATGGACCTTAAATCAACAGGTTCATCCATCACTTCATAAAGGTTTTTCTCTTAACTATTCCAAATACAAATAACTGAAGTACATCTGCTATAAACATTTTTATTATTGTGTATGCCACAGCAGTTTTACTAACTTTGTGATGATCCACAGAAGTGCTGGCAATTCTCCAATTTTTATGGACTCCTGCTACCGCTTTTTTGCCTGTTAGATTGAGGGTCTACAACCTTTCAACCACTTGACAACAAACAAACTTAAAAGTTGAGTGTCGCTGTTATGAATTTAAGCGTTTGCTTCTAGGGTTCTGACAGAGTTTATATTTAGTTCTTCACCTCTGTCACCAAGCTTCTGATGAGCGGATTATCACAGTCTTGCTTATGGATATTCAGCGGTCTAACGACTAGTATAAAAAAAGTCTTCCTCCTTAAATCGGCGCAAGATGGTCTCTTTCAGTTCTGAGAATTTTATGCTTATTTATACGGTTGTGAATCTAATGTTTTGGTTCAGCACCGAACCATGAGGAAAATGCAGTACATCCAAATAATTTAAGTTTGACTAGGCGTAAACTGCATTGCAATGATTGATCACAGCTTAGTGAAAAAAAACAAAGTTTGGTTTAAACTAAATCTGTTCACTTTGGAAAACTATTGCTGGCAGAGACCCGATGGATCGACGAGATGCAAATATGTGAACATGTCGCACTGCCCTGTTGCAAATTGCGCTTCTAGTAGCCAACAGTGAAGAATTTCGTGAGTGTATAATAATGCTCCTGTGGTTAAATTAAGTTTAACTGATAGGTGGATTGCACGTTCCAAAAGGTTAAAACGTTAAGCGAAGCTTTGGCCTAATCCTATGTAAAAAGTTACCTTTAAAGAGTTTCCAATTTTGTCGGCGCTCACTGTCATTTTTCAAAAGTACGTCGACCGCTGAGGAACAGTGCTTGGCGTCTCCGCTTGCTGATTAACGTTTTAACGTAGCAATTGGAATTTTGGTGTATTTCGGAGATTTTTTGGTGACGTTTTTAGCATTTCTATGAATTTTGACGAAAAACATAAAATCAAATTATTTTGACATAGCTTAAGAATCAGAGTTAGTGACGACGCTTGTTTGGCCAAGAGTTAGAAATCTCGAATAACTTTTGGCAAACCTTGTAGAAAACTTACTTCCCATTACTTGTTTCTCGTTATCTGTTTTTTCGCTACAATGATTCGAGTGACATTTATGATTGAAGTCCTTGAACATACCCTCTCCATCATCAGCCAAAACCTGGCGAAGCGATTGCTTTTTCCACTCTGCGGACCGCTCAGCAGTAAATTAACGATAACTAAATTAATTTTATAATAAATACTACGGCCAAAGCAAACGATACAACTGACATCTTGCAAACGTTTCGATAACAACCGTTATCATCTTCAGTGCATAGCAATAGGTTATGTTTATACCAAATTAATTTTACACATCGATTTCTCCAACAAGGCGGTGAGCCGATTAAGGATGCCATGCAGTGGCGATTCTAAGGGGGGCCTGGGTGGGCCATGCCCCCCCAGATTTTTGCTTGGCCTCCTGTTTGACCCCTCATGTTTTTTCGTAATTTCCCGTTCAAATTCGTTTGGTTGACATATACATTAAATAACTTTCGCCCAGCAATATTTTAAACGATAATTTAGAAACCCTCTAGCCTGAATTCAATATTTCCCAAATGCATGATAAGCGGTGTTGTTGTGTTTGACGGCCGGGTAACTAGAGTTCTTTATGACGACACACACCAGTAGTGTTGTTGCTCGGATCCTGCGTGAAATTTAGTCAGGCCGCGGCCGTGGTGTTGAAAAATTCATTTCGAAACTAAGAAACAGTCGCAGAAATGGGAAGATTGATCTTTCGTGCATTTCAGTGTGAGATAGAACTGGATTATATTACTGTTAGCAGATTGTTGCTTGTCCCAGTCGCAAAAGGTTTGTGAAAGCATAAGAATTGGTTTCAGTTAATTTATCCGAATTTATATTCTGGCTTCAGTATTGCGTTCTGCTGCCTTGTGTGTACGACTTCGAAACATCTTACGTAAGTGGTTCGTGATAACTCTACCCACACATGCCCTGCAACCTCATAGAATTTTGTAAGGTTTTCTGTAATGATTCAGTAGCAATTCTTTCGCGTATTTCAGGTCTTTCCCCAGGAGGTCAAACATTTCTATGAGAAAAACATTTGAAAAAATTCCCAAATCATATTCATTTAGTGAAAATGATTTAAAACATGAAATAACTTTGGCAAAGAATTTGCTTCGTAAGAAGTCGAAGCTGCCTATATCGCTGGAACAATTTTTTTCATTTATAGCGACTTAAAAAGCTGTGCTTAATTGTTACTGGTAGCTGTTACTCTTCCCGTCACCAGCGTTTCATGCGAGAGAAGTTTTTCAAAAATGAAAGTAGTGAAAACATTTCCCAGAAATTCCATGACCAGTGAAACATTGGGTAACACTGATCTACATGAAATTGAAAGGGTACGAGCTGAAATGAAAAATAGATTTAAATGATTTCGTTGATGAATTTGACAGTCGACGTAACAATCGAAGGATTAAGTTACGTTGAGTTGATAATGATATAAAATTCTAACGTAGACTGTGCAGGGATCTGTGTGAAAATTATATTGGTCATTATCTATTTGTCTGAATCTTTTTAGGCTTAGAGTTAGTGCGTGTTTCGTCTATGGCAAGACAGTCGCAAATCAACGCAAGGCTGAAAAGTCAGCTTTTGAGGATCAGTCAGAGGAAAATTCAGTGTGAATATTAATATGAAGGACTTGGCTGGGAATATTCTGCAAAATATGTTTTACGCCTGCTGTTACATCTTGCTACCAGGTACACGCCCTAAACGCCGATGCACACCTATTTGCGGCGCTGCTTTGCTACTTTAGATGCAACTGGTTCCGAAACATATCTGCTGTTACTGCATTGAATAGTCCTCACCCTGTCCACGCTGCAGATAGTTATTACACTCGTAATAGTAGTTGTATAACATTGTTGTTTATACCATAATCACAAAATGTCCATAAGCTACCACAAAAACAGATTAGTCAGTAGCCACCAATCCGTTGGCAGATGGTTTATTTTTCATGTGTTCTGTAGTAAGAATTTTTTGACGAAACTGGTTGGCTATCAACAGCCTACTTGTCTCTTTGTCAAGATGGAATTCGTGGTTGGAACCATTTCGTTTTCATGTGAATTGTATTCACTTTCGTGAAGCTGTGTTCGCTCATGTGGGGCCAGCACAGTTGTGTACGGGAAATGGTGTTTCGTTTTACATGTGCAGTGCTGTGGAAGTTGCATACAGAATATTCGACATAGCAGTACACGTGTGTGATTGCATCTACAGTGGCATTTAGGTTCTCTAGTGAATAATAACGCTAGTTCATATTTAACGATATTCACAAGCCTATGTTGAGTTTGATAGGGTAAATCATAGCAACTTAATCTTCAAAACAAAGAAAAATCACCATGCAAGATAGCCATTTTTGTGGCCCCCCTACTTTTTCCTTGGCCCCGCAGTGACTCCCCCACTCTTTTAATTCTAAAATCGCCACTGATGCCGTGATGTGCAAAATAAAAACGAAGTGCTTGTACCTTGTAAAGTTCAGTTAGACCTAAATATCGCGTTTTGCAACTGAATAGCATGGCGTTTGAAATCTAGATTGAAAAACTACATGTGAGGCATTTACAAAGAGAGCTGTGCTACTTATAGAAAGCATGAATCTGATATCTGGATGAATTTCAAAGCTAGAGACAGAAAGTAAAACAAAACAGTGTCCGAGGTATTTTTGTTCGTGACACAAAATATCCTGCTTTTGTTAGTTACAATGGTACAGACTGTAGAGGTCAGCATGTAAATAACGTCTCTTGGATGCAATTGAAATTTTAAATTATTTTTACACACCGCAAAAGCTAAATAGGAGACGAAACTGCTTCTATTCTAGTTGCTATAATGTCGCTGCTGACCAGTTTTGAGCACCTGCAGCACAAAACTTTGGCTGAAGAGGCATTCAACCGCAGTCGACGACGATGCATGCACAGCCGGTTTATCTCTTTTTCTTTGCTTCATGATAAAATCGAGTACAAATTTCGTTTATCGGTACTTTGCGGATGGTTACAAGATGATTCTGATGTCGTGTTTTGCACTAATAAATTCAAATGTGTTATAGTTTAGGGTTTTGAACACTGTTTTTAGCCATAGCTTCTCACCGGTTAATAATGTTAAACACACTGTTTCTTTGAGCACAGCGCAATGCATGTGATCGTCGAAATAAACACAGGTGTGAGGTGCCATACATTATAATTACGCCATCGAAAGCTGTGCGTAATATTTCTCACGCAATACAGCCTAAACGTTAATGCTGCTTTTGCTGAGATATTGATAAGTTCACAACCTGCATGGGTCTCTCAGGTCTCGTGAGTAATGTAAATTTAACTTTGTGATAAAAGCACTCGAGAGGCACTCCAGATAAATTACTGGCGTCATGAAATTCTGCGTCGTCCAGAGCGCCATAAATCCGTCATTCATTAACTAATACTCGGCATACCTGATGTTCCCTTAATGGCCACAAATCCTCAGTTTGAAACGACGCTTCATCGCTTACTCAGCAGTGCAAAATGGTAGTTTTGAATGTATATCAAGTCTTGTAAACATTTTCGAGATAACTGAAGTTTATAAGTAGTGGAAAAGATCAGGTATTGGGGTGGGGCATACAGCGCAGACTTACAATTTTGTTCATGGAGAAATCTAATTTTTTTCATAATTTTTACAATATGTGCTCTTATCTATAACGTAGTAAGGCGTAAGAGGTTACTGATTTCCGAATTTTCGTTTTTTCCTGGCTCTGTTGCCTTTTTGGAATTTACCTATTCCTATGGGCAGCAGGTTACATTACGCCAACTTTTGTACAACAGTGTTTTTGACACACAAATTTCAGCCTTATATTAAAAAATGCGTCACCTAAATGAGTAGCAGTGCACTCACAGATCAGTGCAGAATTTACAGCATTATTTTCAAGTTTTGATCAAACCATTTTTAATGAAAATGAAAATATTATTTGCAAAATTTCATAAAATCAGTTACTAACCACAGAAAAATGCTTCAAGAAAAAAACAAACATTGCCCAATTATTTCCCCACTTTGCATCTTGTATGTCAATTGTTTGCTGTGGTATGTTTTCCTTTGCGAATTTCATTTCTTATGAAGTCCAGTTTTTGTGAGTTCAACTTTAAGTCAGTTACAATTATACGCATTTTAAAGATTATCCTTTGCACAGATTTCAAACGGTGATTGTCAGATAACGATTTTTACCTAGTACTGCACCTTGTCACCGTTTATTGAAAGGAGTCCTTTCACAGCCAAGAATCAACAACTATGATCTTATCAGAGTATATATTTCATCTGTGATGAGTAGGCATCATCAGCTCTTATTCAGACAGAATGCGTGCAGTAAGACACAGACCACAACAATTTTTCTCAAACGTTTTTCGTGCGTAGAAGAAATAACGGTTGCATAACACAAACCGGGAGTTCGAAAATATCGCAGAGAATCTGCGTTGAAATCGTAGTTCTAGACACAAAAGCGAGTTGAGAAAGACTTACATAAAAAGCTAAGTTCGATCACCTGCTAAATATGTATTACTTATCGTCCAAAACATCGGGATCAGCCTATGAAAACATAACCTTTTGTCACGTGAATGAGCGCCTAATCATGGACGTAGCGTTGTATCAATATCGTTTGCTGACTTCTTGCTTAATTCCACTATGAAGTGCGTTTTGTTAAATGATGTCCGGTCCGCAACACGCACATCAACAAAGATGCTTTGTGACCTTTCGACAGATTGCTTATTTAACACTCGATTTTTGCAAATCGTTTGTTTAGATTAAGGCCTAAGAAAACATATGCTTAGAGATGAAATTTCGTGTGGCTACGGTTCACCGGAAAATATAAAGCAGTTAAAATGGCCATTTGTTGAATGGACTTCGGAAGCTCGCCCGAGACCATTCTTGAAGAGATTTTTGTAATTGTTACCTGTGTTGCGCAATGTCCATATATTGTAGTCACATTCCCAATGAAAAGAAACCTGAATAACCTGAATAAAACAATGTTGTTCGTAGTTGGCGTTCTCTCCTCGACTTCGTTCGCTCGCGCTTTATGCGGGCGCATTTCACGTTCAAGTTCGTGTTGACATATACAGCAGATAAGTTTCAACCAACAATATTTCAAACGATAATTTAGAAACCCTCTAGCCTGCATTTAATATTTCCCAAATGCATGATAAGCTGGATTTTGTTCTTGACGGCCGGGTAATGGAAGTTGTTTATGACAATACACACCATTGGTTGCTCGGATCCTGCGTGAAATTTATTCAGACTGCGGTCGTGGTTGTGAAAGATTTCGTTTGAAGCGAAAAAACAGTCTCAGAAATGAGAAGATTGATCTTCTGTGCATTTCGGTGTGAGATAGAACTGTTATATTACTGTCAGCAGAATGTTCCTTGTTCTAGTAGCAAAGTGTTTGTGACAGCATTAAAATTGGTGTCAGTTAATTGACGCAATTACATCCTAACTGCAGTCGTGTATTCTGCTCCCTTGTGTACATGACTTCGAAGCATCTTGCGTAACAAGTTCATGACTTTAGTTTTAGTCTACCCACGCATGTCCTGCAACCTCATTGAACTTTGTCAGGATTTTCTGTAATGATTCAAGAGCAATTTTTCCCGGTATTTCAGCTCTTTGTCCGGGAGGCAGGGCCGGATTAAATGAACGCGAGGCCCCGGGCAAAGTCGTTACCGCGAGGCCCCCTAAACACTTAGCCCAACTGCGTAGCGTTTCACACGCCCTCGTTTCAACTTTGCAGAAGCACCGGTCAGAAACGTCGAAACTGATGCGATTTGGCAGCCTACATTTCAGAGACAATTGGGGGTTACCATAGGCCCTGATTGCCGGTTATGAAAATAGTTAATATTTGTGAACCTGCAGTAGAACGATGACGAAACATGCGGTAATTATATTCAAAATGGCTGTCAAATTTACTTTTTGAATATAATTGTAGTTAATTTGTTCAAACAGAAAGGTGTACAAAAAAAATGATCTCTTTGCTACCCCGACACTACACAACAATCTTTTGGTAATAGACCCTCTGATCATCTTCACTGCACAAATCATCCATTCCCATATGTATTGAGGAAAGATATGTCTGCACTCTCTCGCAGATCAAATCGTACACCGTTTAGAAAACATGCTCTCAACGAAATATCACGAAAAAGCAACTTGAATCGTACTATTTAACTGAAGTTTTGCGATGGGAGCTTTACAATAGTTGCACCTATTAAATGTTCCGTGATCTAGTGGACAACAACGCTTTGTTTAATCTAAGACTGATACCCTCACGATCACAAGCCATTCGCAACTAATTGTTACATCAGCGCACTAAACAGTAATTGCAAAGTCGTTAGACTGCAAAGAATATTTAGAAACGAACTTATTGAAGTGGCCCTGGTCTCTTTCAGTGTGCTTTTCGAAAAAAAGTCAGTTGCAAAAAGTTTCATGACGCCGAATTTTTTGCACACGAAATCGTTGACGATTGTCTCCAGGTCCGTATCTCCAAGAATCTCATGTTCCGTGCTTATTAGAGACAGCATGCTTGGTTTTTCTTGTTTTTGTTTTTCGTACATGCGCACATCACGTGCGGAAGTACGCATATCGGACGAAGCAGATCGTGTTCAATCGGCTTCATAGATCAGGGGTGGGCAAATAGCGGCCCGCGGGCCAAATGTGGCCCGCCACAGCATTTTCAGTGGCCCGCAGAAGCATTCAGGAAAATCCTCAAATCTGAATTTTCCTCCAACTTCTCATAGTAAACATTAGTGCTGAGGCTATAAATCGAGACTTGCTTCTACTCGCATAAGAAGGTACGGCCCTCCGCTAAACGTGACCTTCTCAAAGTGACCTCCAAGCAAATATAATTGCCCACCCCTTCATAGATCATTGTCGGGGTTATGTATATAATGTTATTGTCTCTAATGCCAATTGAAGAAACTGGTGAAACAAGGGTTAGGACTGATTGCTTAAATTTCGATGTTTTCCTACGCATACAAATAAAAAAACAAATTTCAATTAAAGGAAGAAGGAATTAGGGTTATATTCCTTGCGGGATTTCAGATCCCGCCGCAGTTCATGATTGCACAAAATTTCCTAGTTATTAGCAAATGTACTCCTACAATTAGTGGAAGATATCATCAGCGGAGTATGTTACCAGCGTTATGAAAAACGTCTTGAGCAACTAAAAAGGTCGTCTAAATGTTAATGTTTGCACTGCAGAAGAAAATTTGGGAGAGAAAGTATAAGTAAATCAGTATTCGATTACCGTTTCAATTCATATAAGCACACTCATATGTTTTTGTCCATAACACAAACTTTCTGGATTTTTATTGTACGAATATGTTTTTTTGTGGTGTGCAATATCTTTTTTTAAAACCACTGAAAGGGAGCCCTGCATGTGATTGTTGAACACAGACATCTTGGCAGGTAATGCAGCAAGACAGTGACACTGCTGATAGCGGTAAGCCACGCATAGTTTCATACTGTGTGAAAAGAAGGATGTGTAAATCTGTAGCAGTGCTTCCACAAGTTTGAAAAATCCATTATTAGTGTGAGACTGTGATCAACGTGCCCAAGTAAACAGCTTGATCAAAACGATTCTTATGCAGGCTTCTTTTCACAGTTCACATGGTATAAAAATACGTGCTGGTTTGTTAGAATACGTCCGTGCAGACTTGGGAATAGGTCTTTATCGTTAAGGTTTAGTTCTGACTTCTTAGTGAGCACTAAGTGCAAGGCTATATTTGCTGTGGCGAGTTTTCGTAATTCATCTGCTCAGTTTTTTAAAGCCTGAGTGGTGTTCTAACTTCAGTAAGTTGTCCGATAGTCTTGTCAACGTATGGTTCTACTTCTCATTGCTTGAACAGTTATGCGACAGTGTCTAACTTTCTTGTTTTTTCACCGCTCATGTTTTTCTGGCTGTTGATTATTCTTATATTACGACTTATTTGTAGAAAGTGCTCGAAAAAATGGATATTAGGCAGTTTATGAAAAGAAAAAGCATTTCTGATAGCTGAAGTGTAGAAAACATTTGAGACAAAAGATTGAGAATTGAGGATCAACCAGCACAGACCAATGGGATAGAAAGGGTAAAGGTTTGTGAACGTCCATTTGCATTGCATCGTCAACAACCTGAAAAGAATAAGTAGAGTTTCGATGTTGCCACCCCTGGAAAAATTTCTGCGGACGCTCATGGATGCACCGATTTCGACCTAATTCTTGGGTCATAAAGCGTGGTGCTGTTTCACTCAATTATTTCAAGTCACTCAAAAACGATAAATGCCAAAGTTGTCAGTTTCCTTAACCTTATAGACTAAACGCAGTAATCGAAAAGCTCTACAATTTCGACGCGTAATGAACAGTGTAAAAACATGAAAAGCCAATAAAGGGGTGTTTTTATATTCAAGCGCGAGGCTCCCACAAGCGCGAGGCTCCCAAAAGCGCGAGGCCCCGGGCATTTGCCCGGTTTGCCAAATGGTTAATTCGGCCCTGCCGGGAGGTCAAACATTTCTATCAGAAAATCACTTGAAAAAATTCGCAAATGCATATTCAATTAGTGAAAATTATTTGAAACATGAAATACCTTTGACAAAGTATTTGCTTCGGAAACAGGCGCAGCTGCATACATCACTCGGACAATTTTTTTCCAGTGAAAGATTGAGTCATCGTACATTGGTCTACCTTCAACTGAAAAGGTACGAGATGAAATGAGAAATAGATTGAGATGAATTCGTTAATGAATTTGTCTTTCGACATGATAATAGAAGGATGAAGTTACATTGAGTTTGATGTTGCTACAAATTCTGATGTAGACTGTGCAGGGATGTGTGTGAGAAGCATATTGTTCATTGTCTATTTGTCTGAATCTTTTTTTCGTTTTTTTTGGAGTAGTGCGTGTTTCGCTTATGACAAGACAGTCATAAATTAACGCACGGTTTAAAAATCAGCTTTAGAGGACCAGTCAGAGGAAACTTTATTGTGAACATTGAAATAAACAACTTTTTGGAAATATTCTGCAAAGCAAGTTTTGGCCTGCTGTTACATTTTGCTATCAGGTACACGCCCTAAAAGTCGATGCACATATTCCTATTTGCGGCGCGGATTTGCTACTTTAGGACTTGTGCCACTGGTGCCAAAACCTCGCTGTGGTAAACTGTATAGTGCAGGGGTGGGCAAGCTTGTTCTGTAGAAGAGACATTTACAGAAAACCAGAAAATTAAAAATACCAACGAGCGGCAAAATGAGTTTGCAGTGTTATCGCAAAAGCAGTTCAGTAAAGAATGCAAGTTTTACATAAAGTGACCTACATCAAATCGCGTTGACTCCTTGGTAACTAACCTTAGGAATTCGTGTAAGCACATTGATAAATGAAACAGACTAAATATGAGGCGACAACTCGCTACCAATTTGAGTCATTGCTACTCAGCTAGAAGAGCTGCACAAAACACATCGGCGAGCCGCAATTTGTCCACCATTGGTATAGTGCATTGAATAGTCCTTACCCTATCCACGCTGCAGATGGGTATTACACTCGTGATAGTAGTTACATAACCTTGTTATGGTCACACTACAATCACAAAGTTTTCATCATCTACCATAAAAAGCGGATTAGTCAGCAGTCACCAATCCGTTGGCAGGTGGTTTATTTTTTTTAATTTGCTTTGTCGTATGAATATTTTGACGACACTAGTTGGCTATCACCAGCCTAATTGTCTCTGCGTCAGAATGGAATTCGTGGTTGGAACCATTTCACTTTCACGTGAATTGTTTTCGCTTTCGTGCGGCTGTTTTCGTTCATGTGGGGCCGGCATAATTGTGTACGGAAAATGGTGCTTCGATTTACAGTGTAGTGCTGTGTAAGTTGCATGGTTAGCACAGAATATTCGACAGAGCAGTACAAGTGTGCAATTGCGTCTAGTGGCGTTTACGTGTCTAGTGAATACTAACACTAGGTCATATTTAAAGATATTCACAAGCGTCTGTAGGGTTTGATAGGGTTAATCATAGCAAAGCAATCTTCAAAATAAAAGAAAAATCACCATGCAGAATGGACATTTATTTTGGCCACCCTACTTTTTCCTTTGCCCCGCAGTGCCCCTCCCCACTTTTTAAATTCTAGAATCGCCACTGAAAACAAGTTAATCAGAAGTACCTTTGTAACTACAGCAAGAAGCCTCCACAAGGGCGACACAGTTGAATCAAAAATCAATTCTTACATTCATAACGTCATGTTTTCCAGTGATCTTAGAACTCTCTGATTATTGAGCCATTACGCTTTGATGATAATTGTGTCATTAATGCTTATACAGATATAACTGGAAAGTGCCAGACACTTGCTACGAAAAATAATTCAAAATCTCCTGTGATTATAATGAATTATCCCTCAGGAATTTTAAATCAAGCCTTTGTGTTGCTTTTATACTAACATTTTACTCGTTTTACTGCCGGTTTCTCTCGTTTTACTGCGGGTAGCATCCGAAGAGGCTCTGTGACTCAAAATTTTTGATCCTTAAAAATACGTACAAATTTTGTTTTTTGTTTCGCAGTATCTTTGGTTTCTCAAATATTGCTATCAATACATAACACTTTGTCGAATTTGTTTAAAACTTTATCAGCCAAAATTTGCCGCTGCGTTGGTTTCTTCTTTCGATTTATTTTTCCTGATCGTGCCAGTTATGCAAAATAAAGGTTTTGAAGATGATTCTGGAACGCAATTGCATACGCAGTCCTTATGCTTGCTCTCTAGTCCAATGTCATTCCTTCCTTGCTAAAACGTTTTTGCAATGTCATGTGAAGGCAAATGACGACCTTAAGAAACCATGGTCTTACTTGGTCAGTTTTCACCATCTCAAAATTCTTACCGCTGTTATCAATTCGTTAAAAATGTACTCACGGAAGTTTTTTCGTTTTGAAAACCGTACTCAAGAAATCGTTCGTGAAGACAACATGCAGATGAACCAGGTATCACTTTAAGAATTATTGCATAGCAAATTTACAGATCGTCGGAGCAACATCAGAACGTCAGGATGATTCAGTTATCAACCAAGAAAACACATATTGTTTATTACTACACCTTTTGAAATAGGCCCGGAGCCAGGGGGACCGGGCAATTTCCCCCCCGAAAATTTCAACAACATGTTTAGTCGTTAGGTACAACAACATGTTACAATCATTTCCCCGCTAAAGTAGTACTACAACAAGTTACAATCATTTTACGCTCCGAAAATATCAGCTGGTTGCGGCCTTGTCCGAAAACCTCGCCGGCGCTGATTGACTTGTACCGTAAACCAAAAAGGTGAACTGTTGCTTTAAAATCTATTCGGCCTATCGGATCATTGTAGCATAGGGAACGCTTTCAATCTCTACTAGCAAATTGTAAAAATTTCTGCAAGTGACTGTCAGAAGCGTTGGGACTACAATTTTCTCTAATCAATTTGCTTCGTGCTAGCTGCCTCCTTTGTGCAGAGTAAGTTTGCCAACTAAGTGTCATAGAAAGAATTTTCTTCAAAGGTTTTCTTGCACTTTCACTTGGAATTGATGACACGGAAAATTATGACGCGTCTCAAGCAGTGCTGTGTTGCACTGATGTAAGCCAAGGTATCTAATGTGTCAGTGACATGTTTTGTGGTTGTATTTCATTTTTTACTTGACAGCTCGGCATAGTTTTCTTTATATCGCCATGAAAAAAAACTTTTAACTTACAGCCACACGTTAGAGTAACTTCGTCGTGTGTATATTGCCTGGTTTCTGATTAGGGGTACGTTTTTTCTGCTGAAGTAAGGTGTTTAACGGCGCATAGAGTTTTCTTTTCTTGAATGACATCTGAAGCTCAAGTTCACGTAAATCGAGACGTAACGCTAAACTCGCCTTTAAAATATATTTTGCGAAATATAAGTTTAGGTAAATCCTTGTATAGCACTGTACACAGACTTTTTGTCGAGAGAATTTTAAAATAATAGTGTTTCAAGCTATTGAACCTTTGTTTCAACCTTTTAGTCCGTACGTTGATCGAAGGCTATGTGCAACTTCTTTGTCTCCGATTTCCGGAAAGGTTTTGCACGAATATTAGCAAGGTACATGCACCAGGTAGTGACGTAGAGAAGCCAGCATCAGCAGAAAGTCCACACGCAGTGTCAAGAAAAACGAAACAGGTAAGTCGTTCATTACAGTCGTGAATGCTGACTACAAATCCGCGCCAAAGTTTCGGGCATTTATAACGTACAGGTGCAAGTGAGTTTTAATTAATTTTCTTACTCAGTAGAAAGGCCGACGCTAGAGAGAGGTGCTGGTATGGTGAGCGCGACATTTGTCCTGTCAGACTAACAAGGCGGCGCAAAGTTTTTGCGATAAACAAAACTGCATTCCTCGCCTTACAGCTGATAATGAAAATGTGGTAGTCGATAGGACACGGGCCACCTCTGTATTTGTGCAACACCTGTGACATGCACGACCTGTATACAGCCTGCAGCAGCGGCAACAACAATTCAGCACTGTCTACATTTCAAGGTAAACTTCGGTGTTCGAAAATGTTTAGGGTGTACATTTTGTTACGGAAAGGCAGCTANGGTAGTGAGAAGAACATTTTCAGCAGTTAAGTCGGTGGCATCTACCAGGTAGCGTTGTATTTGCTTGAAGANTTTGATGTTTTGAAGGTTTACACAAAGAGCGATGCATCCATATTTTAACGTCAATTACTTTCCTGTCTTCGATTTCTGCAGCGATTAAATCTTAAGAATATCTTCAAAACAAAAACTCGAAGACATGCACTCCAGTGTTGCAGCAGCAATTGACGTTTAGGTTTAAGAATGCAATGAGGAGCTGTGAGAGAACGCGCAAAAAAGGTGGAGTAAAAGAATTTGTTGCTCGCGCGAGTACTAGAAATCTACTTTCACTGCTTCACTATTTAGCGTGACGGTGGTTGCTCAAGCAATGGGTGGAACGCCGCCGCCCTCTCCACCAATATTTTTGTTTGTCATGAAAATCTTTGTTTAGTTGCAGAAAGCAATTTCCAAAGNAAAGAAATTGNACATAGTGATTGTGTGCAGTGTTAACTTCTTTACTGAAGGATTATGAACGTAAGTGTTGTTATTCAATCAGGGAATAGTGCAACGGGAAGCATACCAGCCATTAGCGGCTTAGTCGCCATCGAACGCGGTTTGCCGAAACTTAAGTTCTGACATTGAAAGGAAAGATTTGAGTTTAAATTGGACGTCCCTAAAAGTGTAAAGAGGTGTTCGTACACTGAATTAAGTTTTGAAAGGTGGTGGTGCAGGAAGATATATTGTCTATCAATATATTACATACTTATTGTATTGAGATATGCATTTTTCACGATACATCACGTAACTTTTGTCTTTTTATTGTTACAGACTAGACACGGTATAATGGATAAAGGGTGAGTTTGGTGAGAGCCATTACCGTGATGGTCGGTCAAACTTTCACACTATATAAAAGTTGTGCTTGCTTCAAATCTACCAGTTGCTTCCTTGCTTGGACTGTAAATCCAGCTACGTTTCTGTCGGAAAACAGCATTGATCGTATTGGTGAACTGAGCTTTAATTTCTAGCCAAGCCAGCTGCTGCAGCTAGATCGCTATCAATGAAAAGCCACCAGATTCATGATCTGGTGACTATCAGCAAGTTTTGAAGAATTTTCTGCCAATTTGAAACAACTTCATAAGCACAGAACTGGCATGAAACACGGAAGATCATTGAAAGTTGTTGCTTTTGTGTGTATTTTGTATGTTGTTTGCACTGGGTTGCCATCTCAGGCCTACGCGTCTCACCACAATCGTGGATTGCGGTTGACTTCCCACAAAGCATTCCGCTTTCGGCACAGGCAGTCAACCGGTACCTGTGAGCCGATTGTCGTATCTCTATGCAAGGACATCGGGTACAACCTGACCGACGTCTCGCTTTCACCTGGAAACATCACTCACCAGGAAGAAGTCATGCCTTACGTGAGTATGTCGTTGAATAAAAAGCTGCGCGTAAGTTCTCGAAAACTTTATGACTTTCGTCAAACACGCTGTTGGGATAAAACATTATTTCAAAAATCCCAAGCAATTCAGCAAATGCTTAACAGTACTTGGATTAAAAGCGCTTACGACGAAATCACAAAGCGACAAAAAATGTTGTCTACGACCAAATGAAAACCACAGATTTTACACATGAAGATAACTCAGTATATGCGTATTTTTACCCCGCCAAGCGGAAGATTTTCAAAAAAATAATGGTTGCTCTTTTCCATGTGCTGTACTGTTCATTTTTTGGTTTTGTTTTTGTGAGTTGCATGGGCTGCAAAAAGCGCTAAATGTTCCTGTTTTTACTGTAGCTGCGCTTTGACCTTGCAATTTTTCATTTCAACCTTGGGCACTTGTTATAGCCTTAAGCTGTTTGCATGTTTTGTTGAAAATGTAACCTTTTGTGCGTTTGTCATACCAAATCATAGAAATAAAACTAAATCCGCAAGCGCAAGGGTATGTTCCGGTCATTTATATTTTTCGACCTTTCGGCACCCACTCATCAAAGCCAACGAACAAAATGTTGGCTGCCTGACTTAGTTTCAGAACTAGACAGATTTCTTTGTAGTTTAGGTGCAGAAACCGATCGAAAACCGCAGTTTAACCAGCTACGTTTATAAAATTCAGGAGCTTGATTTCAGGTCTGTTGGTTGGCAAACTGAATATTCAATATTTTTGATGCGGTAGACCTAACTCTGTAAGACCCGTTGAAGAAGAAATAAATGGTGTTATTTTCAGCAGAAAGAGACTGTCAGTGGAAAGACAGTACAAAAGGCCCTTAGAATTTCACGCATTATAAGACACCGCCCGGCGTACGCAAATGCATTTTCAGAAAAAGCATCACCGATGCGGAAAAAGTTGATAATTATCACTAAAAGCATGAAAAACAGCAGATTGTGATGATATCTCATCTAAAACCTGATAAAAATTGAAGCGTGGAGAAAATCATTGCTTTACCCAAGTGTGTGAAGTGGCAGGGAAAGCCGAAAAGCATTATGGTACAGACATACGGAATGCTCATTTCAATATCTAACAGGTTAGTTGGGCACATCTCGTCCAATTCCTCCCCTTGCGAGCGGTTTTAATTCACGAACAGCTGCTGCGGGTGGTGGTCTTAGTCAGAGGTGTACTGTATTCATTTCGAAAGTTGAGTGGACTTTGGTAATGTCAGCGTTGACGACGACAATGTGGTTGTAAGAAGCTGCAATCTCAGCTCTTTACTTTATTAGAGATGCCCTTCTGAGCACTAGCATATACGCTTGACTGGTTTGAAGCTAGCCCTGCTTTAATTAGAACCACACACGACCAACAGAGGCATTGTGTAGCTCCGAAACCAATCTCATGTGTGCACTGCAAATGACCAGTGGAGCAGGAAGATGTGTTTTAGAGCTTTGAGGAGTTGTGATAACACTCATGCGGTCTGGAGAACAAATCGGGTAGACTGAAATGACATGGGTAATGCAAACAGTATAACGCGCGGCACTAAACATTGTATAGTCGTGAAATAAAAGCTTAGCATGAACATTTCACAAACTTAAAATAATGAAATGATGTAATTGTGGGTTATAGGCCTTTCGCCAGTGCTCATTCACGGGAGAAGGTTTGGTGAGGCCCTGGTCCTGGGTAACATGAAAATAAAGCGAATAACTTCATCATAATCAGAGGCGGCTAAGAACCGTATTGAAGAGTATCCACTGCGACGCTAGTGCAGTAGACAAAGTGCGCTTTATTTACCCTGATTATCGAGCCACCTCCAAATTAAAACATGCATACTGCATGTCCATAAAATTGTTCGAGGGTGTATTCAGAATGCCTATGCAGTCTTGGGTTGGCGAGGCAAGTCATTTAGAGCAGTGCTTGTCAACTGGGTGTATTGTACACCCCAGGGTGTACCAGAATTTTCCAGGGGTGTACCACCGTGATGGGGTGTACAGGGGTGTACC
>JGI24158J21664_10002836_pt1 | contig 21376 bp, 10 predicted proteins | sample Ectturendosymbi3_FD_21664 | JGI IMG/M metagenome (IMG submission 21664)
TTGCCCTGAAACAGAGTGTGCCCTGAATTCACTGTATTGAATGTATTTTTATCCTTCAGAATTTTGAACAACTTGCGCTTGCCTTGAAAAACATAGTTTGCCCTGAAAATTTTCACTGCATTGAAATAAGGATTTTTGAGGAACTTGCGCTTGCTCTGAAAACAGAGTTTTCCCTGAAAATTTTCACTGTATTGAATATAGTTTTTACATTCAGGATTTTTGAGCAACTTGTGCTTTCCCTGAAAAACATAGTGTGCCCTGAATTCACTGTATTGAATATATATTTTTTATCATTCAGAATTTTGAACAACCTGCGCTTGCCCTGAAATTTTTCACTGTATTGAAATATTTTTTATCCTTCAGGATTTTTGAGCAACTTGAGCTTGCCCTGAAAACAGATTTTGCCTTGAATTTTTCAAGCCGGGGGGGCGGCCGCCCCCCCGCCTCGTACGCCACTGGAAATTGAAATTAATAGGAAAAATATTAACCCTTCTGCAGCAAACCCGAAATAGTGCATTACCTTTATTTTCTTACAAACTGCATAATCGTGCGTTTCATTCACTTTCATCATGTTGATTCCCTTTTTTGGTGTACGTTCGTCACTCTCTGAACCACACAATTGTATTTTTGGCGCCCCCTACGGCCCAGTGCCCTAATCAGCCTCCTATAGTTCGCCTAATGCTAGCGCCGGCACTGCAAAGCAGTTTATGCATTGATGTCATGCTATGCATTGTGATGATTTTTGATGTAAAACTTTGTAAGACTAACAAAAAATCTGTCCGCTCGTTAAACACAAAAGAGGAAAAACAGCGTAGTCTGTGGTTGTTTCAAAAACGGTGGAGAATGAATGCAATATTTTTCGACGGTACGTTCAATGATGTTGCTTGGTCAAAGAGTCGAAAACCGCTTTACTGTAAGTGTTGCAACAATGTTCAAACAGCTGAAAATTATCATGTTGAAATGATGAAAACAGTTTAAACTGTTGCAGCCATGTTCACAGTGTTCAAACGTTGTTACACACACAAAATGAAGTTCAAAAGAATCGCAAAAGGAGAACAAAACCTACTTTCTGGTCCCGGCCTATTTTTTGGTTGGACTGGCCGGGGGTTCGGTCATTTCTTCTTTCAAACCTAATTCAACAAAGCAAAGACCCTCAAAGTCTGCCAAACAGGTCTACAGTCCAATCTTCAAGATGAAAGGATAGAGGTCACCTTCTTGAAAGATTTTAACAGTATGTGAAAAACGTGCAGACATCCGAAGAAGTGATGGGTATGATTGATTGATTGTTTCATATGATTCAGCTAATAAACAGAAACAATACAAAGATCCTTCACGCAAAAAGGAAACCAATTGTCACTGAACATTAGAATAAATGAAAAGACAGTGGCAAAATAACTGATAAATGTAAACAAACAGTGTTACTGTATCACATAGGACTGGGTAAGGACCATGTCGGTCATCCAGTCAACCAACCGCATTTATTACTCTTTGAAAAGTGTTGAAAAAGGCAGTTGGAAGTCAAATAAGTACAGTTAAAAAAACAAACAAACAAACACAGAACATGGTGAAGCAAATTTACAGATGACGAAAGAATGCCTATGTACACAAAGGAGTGGATCAAATTCATTTGAGGAAAGTCGGTACAGTTAAAAAAGTGTTGAAACAAAGTGTAAAAATAAAAAAGTAAAATAAAAATTGTAATTGATGACGTACAAAAGAGGAACAAAACAAAGCAAAAAAACTATGGAGCGTAATTTCATGACGCAAAAATGGGATGTGTACAGAAAAGAACGAAAGACAAAAAAATTAAGATACACATAAAACAAACAAAATTACACTATCCAAATTACTGAAACTCTTGGCGTTTTGTTTTTGATAAGTAAATTCCACTTAAAAGGCGTTTCTTAAGTTTCCATCTGAAGGTAAAATTGCGGAAGACTTAATACAGTCTCGTATTGAAGACCACACTTTTGGGCCAAGAAATGTGACGGAACATTTACCTTTAAAGTCTAGGTAAAAACAAGTTGTTAAAAGTGGATAGTCTTACTGGGTAAGAATGAATTGAACTGGTTGGAATATATAATCATCAAAATGGTTTGGAAGCAGTACTGGGGCTTACTGCAAAACAGAATACTGATTCGTTTGATGAAACCAGCCAAAACCTATATCGAAAAAAGAGCTTTATCAGACTCTCTCAGCTCGTGAGACGGAACATAACCCACAAGCTCGTTTAAATGAATAGCTGGAAATGCTTTACTATAACTGCTTAAGCTAAAGGAGTTTCTGCTGCACATCTATTAGTTACCGGACAGTTCTGCAAAAATGACAAAACATCAGTGGTGTGTTACATATGCCAAATGTTATGAAACAAGGGGACAGAAAAAAATGTTGCAACACACAAAATATGTTTTTGTAAACAGAACAAACACCGGTTCTCGGAAAAACGTGGTAAAATTACTCTATTTGCTGTTGCGGTAGCAAACGCATCTTTCTTTTCAGTAGGAATGTGCTCGTCATAACTTCTGCCTTTTCACCACTTACTATGCACATTTTTGATTATATCCTCGCCATTTGCCAAAATTTGAGCAGCGCTGGGTGCAAAGTTCGCGGTCTGTTAAAGTCGCTTGCATTGAACTCCTTCGCTGCAATAGCAGCTAATGAAAGTTTTTTGTTGCTGTTCTTAATTCCATGTATTGCAATCACATGTGTCATGTTGGATAGAAAGCCGTTTAGCCATATCAGCAAATCGATTGTCACGTCATTAAAACACGTTATGAACGAATCGCGACGCTGCAAGGCCTGCCGCGCAGATCAATAAACTGACGGCCGGACGGGAAGGTTACTTTAGGTGATTCACTCACTGTGTGCAAGCAATCACGGTTCATCGCGCAGTTCATTCTTCTGTTGCTGTTGTGAACGAAGACTACTTCGTGAGCGTCGTCGGTGAAACTGAACAGGCTTAACTTCAAGCAATAGTGTTGCACTGTTACGCAGCTTGTTCGAGAAGGGGACGAAGAGCACATGATCAAACTGCAGGTAAACTGAAACAACTAGTGCATGCTGTATGAGGTTAGCTATTTCCGAGTTTACAATCTTTAAACGTTAGTAATGCCTAGTTATTTGTGGATTAGATCAAACGTATTTACTGCTATGCGGCATCGACTGTTGCCAAGGCTAGGATTGCAGCAAAATGGTTATATAATAATATTTTGTGTTCATTTGTTTGTTTTTTTGATTTAAAGTCGATGTCACATGGACTTAGTATTAGCACCCAGGGGTGTAGTGGGACGGGAACGCGTGGGAACGGTGTTCCCACACCTTTTTCACGTTTTGCTTTAAAAGTAGTTTAAAGCTGTTTTAAAAAGGCTATTGTTTGCGTGCGTTCCCACACCTTTCTTTGTTAGCACTACATCCCTGTTAGCACCCAAAAACACGTTATGGTTTTTTATACATAGCTCTGATAGATCGCTTTGCCGGTACAGAACGTAAACAGCCAGGACAGCTCTGATAGATCGTTTGCCAGTACAGAACGCAAAAAGCCAGGACAGCTGAGCTCACAGACTGGCGAACATCGGACTGTAACGTTTAATTTCATGATACGAAAACTAAGAAATGTTGTTGTGGTTTACTTCATATATATGCTGACCCAAGTCAAAGACCAGATCTGACATTATCGAGTTGAACCTCGCTATTACAAAGCTTCTAAGGTAGGGATATCGGTCAAAATTTGCTTCCAACATATAAATCGCTTCCTGATAGATTTTCTCAGTTCGTATTAGACTTTATTGAAACAAGTTTGAAGTTGTATCAGTACCTTCTCTTAACTACTAACACGTGGTAAAACATTTCTCCAGAATCCCAGCCAAACGTTGAATGTAACTCTGCTACTAAGTTCTAGATCTTGATTTGCCTACCTCCAAAAAAACAAATTGCTGCCAGTAATTTCAGTGCCAGCATAGATTGGACTTCTTTAGCTCGAATTTTTGGGAATCTTGATCTTTTTAAGGATGTGGGCCCCGTGAAAACTCTAAGACTTTTGTACTTGCGCATCTGGACTGTTAAAAATCAGCAATGAAGGAAAGCATTGGCACACTAGTCACACGGCCGAACGATCGTAGATCAGGTCTCTCTATTCGGAGAAGTGGCGCAACAAGGCTTTACGAATTTCGCAGTAACGCACTTTGTTGTGAGCGTCACGCCGTGAACTCAGTAAAAATGCCATCTCTGCCCATTGAACTTGAGAAAGCAGTCTCTCAGCCATTACCCAAGATTCATGACCATAGGTGAGAATCGGAACAAAGCCCAATTTATACTGTTAGCTTTGCGATGCTAGGAAGTTCCCATCGTGTGACCACAGAGCGATAAAACTCACGCAGAAATGTGTTTGCCTTGCCAATCCGTGTATCAGACCCTTGCTCTACTTTCTGTCTTTCGTGAATACCGCACCCTGCGGAACTTGAACTTCTCGACTTGTTGCAGTGTATTGCCGCTGCCTTGCACGTACACTGCCTTTGTTTTGCGGAGAGACATCATACCTCGTTTTTTGTCTTTTTTGCCCAGTAAATTAAAACGAAATATCGGTGNTCTAACGCAGTGATGCCAAAACGTGCCAGGCTAATTCAAAACTCTGTGGAAACAAACAAGTGATTTACTGCGATGAGGAACCGCACAACACCAATTCTCCGAATGCGTGGGATATCAAAGCAAACAAACACCACAGCGAAAGCCGTGATTTGTTCCCTGTCCGTCATCTACTTCCCGCGCGAAAGCTCGCCACGAGCATATGTGTCGTCATAAAAGATATTAGATGTGGCCAAAATTTATTGTCTTATAGTAACACTTCTATAATTTCAGCTTAGCATTAGCTGCTGTGCTATAACAGTTGCAATGATATGCCGTAGTAATTCTCGTATATACAGCTTTATCTTCATCTAGTTTCGAGAGGGAAAATGAAATTTCTCCACTTTTGACCCCCTCTGGAGAAATCTTCTTGGCTACCACTGGAAAAATCCACTATTATCCCCCCCTGGAAAAAATACTTCTGACGCCCATGGCCATGGCCATGGCCAACCGGTTGAAAAACACTGGTGTAAAACAATAGAGTAGTGATTTTCATGAGCAAATATTACCGATATACATTTGGGAAATATAATAAATCGGTATTTTATGCGCCAGCGTCATACTTATATCGGCATGATATGTATCTATCTAGCTCTAGTTGCTGTCAAATATTGCTTGTTTGCAGGTTCTTAAGTTTATGGGAATACTGACCATCATGAAACTGAGCGTATTTGCAGTTTCAGCTTTATCGCTTCTGATTGCCTTGTCGTGGATTTTGATCTATTGCCCAGCCAGTAAGTAAAGCTGTTTTTTGAAGTGAAAATCAGGTTCAGCTCGTCGATTCACGCACAATGCCGATCAGCTTCATAAAATGTAGAGCAAGGCTTGTTGCCTGCATTATCAGCAATAAGTTCCTTGAAATTTCGCTAATTACAAACTATGATATTTGATGTGTTTCCAAAAATGCATGACGTGTGACTTATTCTACTCTTAACCGCTGCATTTATGTCACGGAGTGCGCTCTATTAGGACCGCTTTCGGTATTTGGAAATACAGTCAACAGCTCAAGCAAACGAGATTTAGTTTTTTTGTTAGTATCAAGCTATTAGGTTTTGTATGCGACCATGTTGTCTCGCAGTAATAATGCGCTCATGAGGCTGTTAATAATTAATTTTTTTATTCGATCTCTAACCTACTTCTAGAAGACGTGTCCTGGAAACTCTACTCACAAGCATCGCGCACTTCAATCAGCGTTTGCAATTCAACAGTTCTAGGAGCGATTAAAGAATTGATATCCGACCTCTTGTTAACACTGAATTGCACAGTTGTCAGTATTTTGACGGCAACTGCACGGACAGTGTAACAATCCTTTGGCGTGATGACCTTCTTAAAATTGACCGTTTCAAATATGCAAAATGTTGTTGTTCACCAAGAAGAAACAATGATGCTATTTAAGCCTGCGTGTAACAAAACGGCCAAGAAGCACGCTCATACGTATAGTTCAAAATTTTGCGCAGCCTAGGCGGAGTTGGATTTTAAATTTTTGAAATTTGTGGGTCCGGAGCGGATTGATTGATATTTCATAAACGAGGATATGGATTAGGCCATAAGAACTTGGAGGCTTGCGTGCACCTGACACCAACACACCGTTGCGGCGTTGCTTCACAAGACGAAAGTGATCGCCGTCACATTCAGTTTTTGTATACCATGCAGTTATAACCAGATCTGGTTGGCCGGACGCGCGCTGACGTCGGCAAGTCGGGACGTCACAACAGAAACCTGAAAGCTATTGGCATCGATCGGTTCCCGTCAGCGCAATGTAAGCTTACTTAGTGGTGTTGGCGAGAAAGGAGCGTTGCGCCAATGCTTAGGTAGCATATTTTACTAGAAAAATGCGCCGATGCACAGTCTTTATAAAGTCACTGTTCAAACGTCCTGTCACAATAGTTGAAAAAACGACTTTGCTGTGAGACTAATTCCGATGATTAATTGAAGACCCTCTAACGAAAAGTGCTCAAGTCACAAAATACCAGTTTTGAGAAAACAGCTGTTAAAGTTTTCAATTTGCAAATAAAACACCTAAACATTCGAATTTCCAGATCATATTAGGTCTGCAGTAGTGGGATAACGTTGTGTTTCTTTGCATCACAGAACAAAATGTTTTCCTGTTACCATCGACAATATAATTAACAAGCAAAGAAATGGACTTGAGTACTTTGCACCGAAATTGACAGTCTAGGGGTCTTTGCTCCTCCTGGAGTTGGAAACGTGACATTTTTCTATTACATTTTTGGTAAAAAATGGTTGCTTTCTAACTTTTGAGAGATAAAAATGAAATTTCCCACTTCTGGCCTCCTCCTGGAAAAATCTTTTTGACTACCTTCAGAAACGCTCACTATTCCCCCCCTTCAAAAACTTCTTCTGGCGCCCATGCCTGTAGCCAGGTTTAAATATTTGGGGGCAAATACATATTTAGGAGGGGAGAAAATTTGTGGGCAAAAAATTTGGGGGGCATTGCTCCCGAATTCCCCCCGTGGCCAACGACCTGCCTGCAGTGCAGCTTTGCAGTCACCCTCAACACATTTCACACACACATTCACAAAACTTGTATTTACAAGACAGCATCACACAAAAACTATTTTCACGGGTGCGGTGCCAGTGAATAATTCCAGAGACGAAGAAAACATCGAAAGGAGTCAAACCTTATGCCTGTATTAAGATCTGCTAAACGCGAAGTGGCAGACATGATTATTTTAAATGAGGGGTCTGAGTCAATGGGTCTCTCTGCTGGCAACGCTGATGGTGTTTCTGCACCGAAACACCTTATGGTTTATGAAACTGTGTCCATGCGTACATAAGCTACTCCACGTCCTCTTCATCTGAGTTATTGCTGTATCATCTTTGCCGATGTCAAGTGAAATTTCTGACCACTCCGTGTGCGCATGCACAGAGTAATATTCTACATATCAAATACGCTGAGAAAACTGATGATTAGGGCTTAGGGTTAAATGTTTACATAATTGTGTCGCGTTCGGGTTTGGGTTAGGGTTAGAAAAAGAAAAATAATTGAGGTTTAAGACTAGGTCCAATATCTTTCAGTGGTTATACTTATTCCCGTACTGTAGTTTGTTGTGGGTATCTGACATCTAATCAAAAAGTTTTGAATTACACAACACACATCAAAAAAGTAATCGCCAAACTTTGTTCCTTTACTCTGAGAAGCAAAATAACTGACAATCAATAATAGGTCATAAATTTCGCTTGACACCGGAAACCGTCATACAGCAAGATTCCTCTTCACTCTTGTTCGTCGAGCTTGCTTTAATCTTCTTCTGAACCAGTGGTTCCTAACCTGGGGTTCTCAGATTTTTCGGAGGTCCGAAATGCGATTTTCGAGGGTGAGAGTTTGTATGTTCTTGGATGTACTTTTTTCAAAGCATCCGAGATTTATGAAAGCTTACAAGTGTTATTGCTCGAAAGAACATTATCCGGCTTAATTCTTCCAAGTAACAATATTAAATTAACGATTGAAATTGCTAAATGCGTGCATTGGTATTTCTGCTTCACGTTGCGGTTACCATGCTGAAGATGGCCGGTGATGCGACTGTAAGCGCATTGTGATATTTAAACGTTTATGGCGCAAGTATGGCGAGATGTTGTTTGATGCAACATAACTCGAAAGTTTCTGGTGTTCAACCATGCAAAGTTACCAGAAATTGAGTACAAAAGCCCTATCTATTCTAGTGCCCTTTGCAACAACATGAATCTGGATTTTCCTCTGTACTTCATTTGAAAAGCAAGTATCGGAATCTTTTGAATGCCTCGAACGATTTGCGGATAGCTCTGAGTAACTGTGTGCCAAGGCATGAGCGGATAATTTCAAATAACAGCAACAAAAAAGTCATTAATTTTTGTTTCTAATGACCATTAAGATATGAAAGTTAAACAGTACGACTGAGTCTTTTCTGTTGTGTTGTCAGTAGGCCTAGGTATTACGAGTACAAATTAAAAAATGAAGATTCTGCAAAATCAGACTGTTTTTGAATTTATACGCTTTCTTTTGAAACGATGGGGTACGAACAACCCCTTATTTTTATGAAAGGGGTGCCAACTTCAAAAAAGACTGGGAACCTATGCAAACACTAAAGCATCAGTCCAAAAAGATTGAACCATTGTTTTTTTTTGGAAAGTTGGTAGTATGCGCTCCTGCGCATAGTGCAGTCGCTGGTGCATGCTTAGCAGTCGTGCATTCCACGTGATGCATCCTTGCGTCTGTGCACAATTGACCTCAAGACTTGTTTACAGGTGTTGTGAAACGGAAAGCGGCTCTCGATCACGGCAACGTTCACGCCAGTAGCAACAGGTACTCGTTCATTCATTTATTTTCGCACCCGCTTTTTCCTCTAGGGAGGGTCGCGGGGGCAGCAGCCTTAGGAGAACTCGAAATACCTCACGGTAGTCTGTAATTATTTATTCTTGTATTGACTTATGCATGGTGAATATCGAAGCGTTTGACATGATATTGGGAAGACCTGTTCTACTGGAAGTCGTTTCTTGTTGGCAGACATCATGCTAGTCTTGATGATTATTTCAACAACTACGAAGCTCTTCTTGATGCGGAGGACAACCAAGAAAGTGGACCAGAAACAATGGAAAAAGATGCAAACAAACAAAAGAATTCTGAGGTTGCTAATTGAGAATTTTCATGCATGGTCACCAATCGGCTTTAAAATCTGACTAAGCTGAAGTTTTGCATTTATTTAGGAGTCTAAATTTGTGTTGTTTGCAATGGTTACTTTTTCCAAAATATTTAAATCTAAGTAGAAGTTTCAGCACACTTACTGATGCGATCATTGCATTTGCATGAATGAAAACATCTTTTACAGTACCGTAGATTACCGTAATCTTCTGGTTTTGTTAATTGTACTTCAGTGATTGATTTATGTAGGCTACAGTTAGGTAATCAATAGTTTCATAACAGTAAATCAATACCTTTATAAATTGTGACACATGAAAAGTTTTTTTCTCTGAATTTCTTTTTTACTTTAAACGCGTGTTTGCAACAAGAATCAAACAAATTTTTGAAGCAAAGCGTCGTCGTTGTAAACAAATAATCAACCTAACAAGGCAACGAATTCTATCCTCAGCTTTTTATAAAGCATTTGTTTGAGTTGGTTCTTTGTAGCTAGCCGTAATTCGGTCCATGCTTTTCGTAATTTGGATTTTTCTAATTAGGCCCATAATACAACAAAATTTTGTTCATTTGTTAAACGAAGGCCAGCCAATGCAATAAAATTGTGTGCTTCATCTCACGAAACGATTACATTGCACCAATATGGTTCAGTGTAGCAATATGGATCAGGTAGGATTATACCACTTTCAAGTAATTGCTACCAAGACACAATTTAGAACTCTAAATATTCAACCAACTTTAGTGAATTCTGAATAACGTCTAGTGATATCGTATTGAAAAAACTACTGGGATTTTTATGTGATGTCTTGCGTCTTATAGTCGTTGTTTTTCGTGCTTTAAATGTGTGTAAGGCTCTACAGCAGGAGTTTCCAACAGTTTTTACTCCTGAAACCCTAAATAAATTTTGTTTTGACCTCGTACCACCTACAAATTATGATCAAGAACTAGCTTTCAAATGCTTAGAAAGGAATTTAAATTTTTTAATATGTGAAGATGATCAAGCATATCGTCAAGAAAGGATGATACAGATCAACACTTATGTATGCTCAGCAAAAAATAATCGATTACTTGAAATATGTACGAAATAATAAAATGAGAAGGCTGACTTCCAAAAGCTTGTTAATGTATTTCAATTCAATAACACTTTTGTTCCTGTTTCTGGCCTAAGTTTTTCAAAATGTGGAACTATGTTGCTCATGGTAATACGTATGTCTGCTTGTGCAATGTGCATTCAAGCGATTTCTAGATTTCGTCTTACTTAACAGAGTGCTAAAGCCTGGCTCCCATAGCCATAGATGTGTTGTCGCAAAGAGAATGAGCGTAGCCAGTGCAGTTTCACAGTCTTGTAAGCATAACCACAGCAGAGCACCAATACTCTTCCAAATTTTTAGTCTCAAATTGCGTTTCGAGAGCAAGATTTGAACGCAGCTTACTGTAGTATAAGATCGTCTTTCAATCTTCTTTCAAATCTCTGTCATCTGACATTTTATTCAAATTGAAGGAGCATGGATTCATAATCCGTTCGTCCGATGTTTCCACCTTCCCAACGTCAAAATACCTATCAAATGACGTCGACAGCACTTCCAAATGAGCCACAATTTCTTCACAACCACTAGGAATCTTGTCATTAAGACGGACAATTCTCGCACCACTTACAATGATGTCCCACACCCCTGGTTGGGAACCATTGTTCTATATCGATAAGATGTACTTAGTGTTGCCGATGCTTGTAGCATTCCCAAACCTTTTTGATTGTGTTGCAACGCTAGATGCACTAACGAAAAGGATTTTTCTAAAAGATTCGAACACTCCTTCAATTTTACTGTGTCCAAGCTGGCATAGCCTCACTTGTGGATCAATTGTGTGAAGTTTATCAGTGTACTCCCAAAACGACAAAGGCGCTCCCTAAAATGTCACATTCTTTTCAAAATGCTGAACCTGAAAAATTTTAAGGAACTATTTGCTGCACTTCACCTTGTTTTTATTGTATTTGGCGCCCCCTTTTGCAACTGCCTCCTCAAACAGCAGGTCTGTATCAGGCATTGCACAGTAGCGTAGCTAGTCCAAAATGTCGCGAGGGGCCAAATATTTTGACTTTTCCGAGCAACAGTATTTTGTTTGAGACCCCGTCTCTCAAAGCACAAAACGACAAGGTATGCTATACATGTGGGGGCCAAGACCCTTTTGGCCACCCCTAACTACGCCTATGCCACTGCATGGCCTTCTATATTTCTTTGAAATAAATAAAAAAGATCGTAAAATCCTGTGTTTTGTTTTTCCGATTTAACTTCTGGATACCGCTTGCTTCCTGAGCGAGGTGCAACAATAAAAGGATTCATTTATGGTCTATAAATAGGACGGCCAGCGCTTTTTCAGTGTCACGACGAATGAAGAGTTAATAGGAGGTTGATGTTTTTCTACAGTATGCGAAATACTTGACAATTGCAGGTTGCGATTCCACTGGAGCTGTTCAAGGACGAAACATTTCAATCAATGATTGACCAGCTCAGCTCTCAACAATTGCAAGGCTTCGAATTTTTAGCGGAATCCATGAATGTTACAATTTACCGCACGCCTAAAGGGGTTGGTCAAATAATATTGCAACTGCTTATATAATTTTGTAAATTTTAATGTTGTTCGCTCAAAAAGAAACCGTGTTACCAAAAGTCTTTTACTGAGTTCAGATATGCTGCTGAAGTTGTCTGCGATATACAAATTGTGATCTGCAACATAATTATTGTTAACTTTCACATATTGGGTCGCTTCAAGAAGTACTGAATACTCCATGGGTTAGCAAAATATTTCTTGTAAATGCTTTTATTCGTAGAACGCGGGTCTCTACGAGTACAAATTGTACGCGTACCTTCCCGATGCCACTCCAGATAAGATCGCAGCCGTTTTTCTCGACAACGAGTACCGCGTCGTGTGGGATGAATACGTTACAGGTGTGGTGAATTTGCTTTGCGGTTTTATTTGAACGAACACTTCTGATATTGCTTGAGCTTTTGGGATTGTTCATAAAACATGCTCTTTGAATTCTACGAAAACTGGCTTTGTCGTTCTGCATTTTGTAAATATGCGCAGCGCTTTGTGTCTTATGAGTTGGTGACCAATCCTACAGGATAGCGTTGTTTGCCACCTGACTTACAATGTTTACCATTATACTGGGCTTACTAAGCACATCGTTTGAAACTGAGGGTCATCTTCATATGCTTGACCTATTTCAAAATTCTTGCCTCGGCAAATTACTGGTCGGTCATCGATCGCTCTGTCGCAACATTCATTCAATTCAGGCAACTCCGCGTGTTTGCAATTGTTCCAGACGCGTTAGACTTTGCCCTGTAACGAAATCGAGCGCTTGGATCGCGTCATTCTTCATGCAAGCAAGCCAAGTTACTGACCGTATCGTGTTTCCTCACGCTTGTGAGGGGATGCCCATTTCCGCTCTCTTACTAGTCGCGAAAGTTTCACGTCTGTAATATCTCTCCGAGATCCTTTCTAAAAACTCTAGTGAGATAAACTGGTATTTGACGCATCACGTGGCAGCGGCAACACCTTTCATTAATCAAATTATTTTTTACTGTAGAACTGTACGTCGTGCAGAAAAATGAGAAGGGTCCGGACGTCATTTATTTCAACGTTGACTTCCCCTGGCCTCTTGCCAACAGAGATGTATCCTTTGAATTTTTGATCAGTTTGTTAGTGTGTCATGCGTACTTTGTGGGTCTTTCGCGGAAAATTAACAAAAGGTTTCGTTTTGTAATTGGGTTGCGTTCACCAGTACACTTCACGTTTGTTGGTCGCGTTTCGCTTCAAGCGTTTATCTACCCTTGACTCAAGTGTCCTTGTGCAGTACGTGTATGCTCGTGAAACAAGACGTGTCCACCAAAACAACAAGGATTATATCGTGATTGTGATGCATAGTGTTTTAAATCACAACATACCAGAGATCAGCGGTGTCATCCGCGTAGACGATTACCATCAATCACTTGCTCTGGAACTTTGGAATAACAAAGGAACGAAAGGTATTGCAGTATATTAATTTTTACTTTTTGTCCGTTCTTGTTTTTCTGCCGATGCTTTTTCTCAGCGATCCGATTTTGAATTGGAAGTTAGAGGTGATGATGACCCTGGATTTCCATTAAAATCCAAATAGTGCTGAAAACACATGCTTGAAATACCAATTGTATTTGCAATATTTTAGTGTAACTTCGTTAAGTGTGGTTGAAGCATCAAACAAAACCTTCGCTTAGCATTGACAGTGCAGAACTGCATGGATGGCAGGTGCCCCAAACAATGCTTTCATTGTATTTTTTCAAAACGTAAATATCTTACTAAGCGCGGTTAAATGGAATGGAATGCTTCTTCCGTGATTGTTGAAAGGTTCGAAAGAAAAGCTGTCAGATGGTAGCAGTGTCTCACGAAATACCAATGTGCAGGTTGCGCTGCTCAGCGTAGTGCATGGGTTGTGAATGCAAACTGTCTGTTTTCCGGAGCGTAAAAAATGCAGAAATCCAAAATTCGATATTCTTCATTATAATAACTTGACTTTTTCATCGCAATATTTGTACTGGGAAGAAATAGCATACTGCATGAAAATAAAGACAAGTGAAACAGAATGTTTAGGTTTGATGAAGTAATGGATCAGCCACAGCGGTGTACCCAGCCCAAAACTTTGTGGGGACAAAACGTTTGATTCTAGGCGAACAACAGTATTTTGTTTTGGATACCGCCTCACAAAGCACAAAATAACTAGATGTGCTAAAAATTTTGGAGGGAGATGGCACCCTTCCCCCCTGGCTACACCTATGATCAGCCACCGATAAACTGGTGCTTGGTGGGTTGGATTTGATTGCTATTCATGTGAACTTTTTGAACACGTAAAATATTTCTGTGCAAGGTATATGTTTCTAGAATCTAGATAAACGCTGGGAATCAAATAAAGAAGCATACAGTTTACAAAGATATGATGTAATATATCTGATAACTCTGCTGTTTTTAGTTATCATGCAGTGGCAGGGATGTTTTATAAATCGGTTGGGCCTTGACATTTAGGAATGTGATTGTTTCATTTTTCTCAGCCAGCATGCGCAGGAATATCACATTGCTCTGACGGCACAAAACGTTTCACAGAAACACAGGCTTAGAGCCAATTCACCGCTTTTATCGTTTTTGTAGAGGATATTGATGTTATTACAGCGTTATGTACCTTCCATCCTTCAGTGATAAGTGCGTCTTTTCTTTGTTGTTTTTCCATGGCATATTCCAAAAGGTGCGTTCGACGCAAATCTGCTCAAGTTCCAGCTTTTCAGTCGAAGAAAACGTAGTTCTAGTCTATTCGAACGGGCTGTGGTTCTTGACTGTCGAAGTAGAACATCTCTAAAATGTGTAACCCACACCGAATTAAGATTGATTGAAGTCAAGGAAATTTCTGTCACTACTTCATTTTTGGAAAAATGAAGATGTAAATTCTTCGAAAATATCAAAAACATGGCAAGCTGTATGTTTTACAAATGTTTTTACAAGCTGGGTTTGTTTCAAATTGTTATCCGGTATGAACAATTCGAACTTTTAGAAAAAGCCCTATGACTTTTCTAAAAGCAGTGTTGAATAACTCTATTTAGTCGAAGCGTTCTCAGATACTCTTCGTATCATCAGAACGTTTGTGTGCGCATCCATAGATGAACAACTGTGCGTTCAAAAACGTAAAACATTTTTTTCATTACTACCAGTTTAGAAGCAACTCTCAAACCCACCTTACGGCATCATAACTTTATGGTCTAGGAAAAGGTGAGCAAATAGGTGGTGGCGTCGGGTCGTACGATAATCTGTTTGATTACGCGTAAATGCCAACACAANGCAACCAACTCGCAACCTTGTGGCGCCAGGACGTTGACCCCAAANTAAGAAATCCACTCAAAACGGCTGCAGCTGGTCGTAATCGTCTGAGCAATTGCGAAACCGCCACTTTTCAAGCTGCCCACACATGCTGACATGGCGCCAACAAATTTCCTTTTGTAAACCGTGCGTGCCGCGCAGTTTCGTTCGTCTGTGGTTAAGTATTTAAAGCTGGATTACTGGTGCATCACTGCAATCGAGAGTTTTGCTCATACAGTTTGTTTTTCACTGAGTAAGCATTAGCTTTATTGTCATTTAGGAGGTGTTTTGGTTACAAATAAAAATCACATTTTTGAGGGGGCATAATTTGTACTAATGATAATAATAATGATGATAATACTAATAGTAATAATAGTGATATTAATAACTTACTGTGTGAGGTTGTGAAAACATACGTTTTGATTTTAGATAAAAAAGTTAGAAACAGTTCATCGGCCAAAGAACAATTCCGGTTGGTGTGACTAAAACGGATCTCCTTTACACTGTCGAAAGTCACTCTGATTACTTCCGCGATTTCTAGGCAGTTTGGCGCAATGAATAAGGTTCAACCGTTTTGCTCAAGGGCACAGCCAGCCGAACATACTAAGTGCACTGCTTGCTTCTTTTCTGTTGCGAGTTCATCACCATACCCTGTTTTGATCACACACCAAAATACCACAGTACCCCGAGATACCAAGGTTGTCGTAAAATGTTTTGAAACAATATGCGTGTTTCCATGGTTACAGATAATACGTGCGTGATGGCCACAACTTGCGACTGCGGCATCGTGTTCTGGTTAGTGGTTACGGTAGTGCAAACGAGAAGCACAGAACAAAAATGATTATTTGTACGGGTGTACTGTAAAAGCAAACTTACGAGTGCCACTGGACAAAAAATCTTTGACGGCCACTGTGCAGCATTCGGTCACATAGCAGCGTTCAACTAATTTTTTCTGGTGCCCTCTTTTAAGTCCCGCGCAGGCCACTGCAGTGGCCTCAGAAATTATGATTGGCCATACCTTCGGAACGGATTGAGCTAGAGAGCCCGTGAAGGCATAATCGGATCCGGAAGACAGCACCACATCTTTTGAAGTAGGTTGCATGCACCTGTGCCGTCGTTTCAGGGGAAAAACCGGTTTTCGCGCAGGCTTGGAAAACCAGTTGCGTCTGTTCAAACAGCCGTAGAGCTCAAACCAAACACGTTTGAAATAAAGTTTCTACATAAAAAATGTTGGTAAGGACCTTACCTTTGCAGTGATGATAAAAAAAAATTGAAATTTTCTTTTGTAGGGACCACAACGGGGCAAAACCAAGGATTTCGATTTCTTGCGATTCAAGCCACATTTCTGCCAGTCAGCACCCATGAACCCCACCAAAGTTGCAGAACAAGTGTATTTGGGTGTCTTACAATATCCCACCAAATTTCAAGCCACAATATTGACAGGAAAATTTTATTCTAGAAGAAAATCAAAATATCCACTGGGTGGCTGAGCCAATTTTTTGGTCCATTTTTGGCCATAAACCCCAACTCCTAGCGGGCTAATCAAGGTCTCTGAAGCTTCAGAATAACTCCTAGAGCATTTTAAAAGACAAACCAAGTAATTACTCCCCTGTGCTTTTTTCTCAGGACCCCAAAACGTGATCTGGAAGTCAATCTACCCCACCCACACTTCTTCACCCACTAATTTCCCCCCTAAGAAACAGCCCGGTCTCACTGTTTTGAGAATATTGTGTTCTTGGGTTCTTCAGACGTCGGCGAACCGCAAAAACCGGATTGAAAAGGCTAAACGGGATGCGGGGAACGAGTTTTTTAATTTTCTCACAAAATGCCAAAAATCAGTGCGGCAAATGCACAAATACGGATTTTTCTCAAAAATTCCAAATGTAAAAGTATATTGTTGTCACGTTCATTGGGTTCCTTGCTGTCTCCGTAACGAGGTATGTTATTTCTAGCCCTCCAGCCCAATCCGTTCTGGAGTTATGGCTGATCAAACTATTGAGGCCACTACAGTGGCCCACCCACGACTTAGTTTACTTTCATGTAAGTTGCAACTTGGTTGCTTTCATTCTTCGTCATTTCTTTCATTGCTGCAGTTTTATGCGCTTTCAACTCATTATTTCAACGTTTTTTGTTGTATAGGATAGCTTAGAACAACAACGTCTTCCGTTCGTAGATTGACAAAAAAAATCAGAAAACGTGATTTGATTTTATCGCTGGGTCTTATTATTTTGCAAATACAAGCAAGTATTACCCAGCATTTTGTTTTTCAGCTTTTATCCAATACTATGACAATCCTAAAGGATCAATTCCATCATGGCTAGTTAACTGGGCTGCAAAGGTAATGATTTTTATACATTACTTACTCCTGTTGTCTGTTGTTCCTGGTGCGGACACAATCTGCAACTTTGAATCATACCAGGACCGAATGACGAACGAAATAATTGAGTTTCCTATCATGCGCTGGTCCTTATATCGCAAACTGCGTTTTATTTGCAACCTTGCAGTTTTGTTACTTTCGGTTATGTTATCCGTATTACACAGCAGTGGCACATGAAGGAAGCTCGCTTAGAAATAATTATTAAACACTTATTTTTGCTATTTTCAAGTCGTCTTGCTGATTATTATGCAAAATTAGTGTACTGTCTATGAAACACAAAAGCTTTGCGACTTTTCAACGGCTTGCTTAGCTATAATTGTTGGGGACATGATGGTAAATCTCTTTGGACGATTCACACAAAAATTTTAAACATGTTTGACCTTCTGTGGTTTCCAACAAACAAACACGTGTCGCTAGGGGAATATTAGCTTTTCGTCTGACACTTGCACTGAAAATATTAACTTGTCGTCTGATACTTGCACAAAACTTGTACTGATGGTTTGCAGACTGGAGTTCCAGCATTCATGAAGGACTTACAGCGCGCAACCAATGGCTTGCAGAGTTTTTTAGACAAGAAGAAACAGACACAGCAACAAGGCTAGTTGCAACTGTGCAACCTTTTTTTACGGCGTCTTTCTGTCAACTTTTGATTTCCTACACGGTTTGCTCCCACGCGAGAAGAGCGCAAGCATCAGAGCAATGTAGGCGGTTTGCTTTCATTGCGAAGAAGAGATGCGACTCGAAAAACAATTGGAGTGAAAATGTGTGCGAAAGTACTGCTAGTCCGTAATCGGGAATACTCTTACAGCTTGTGCTGTAACCTCGCAGCTTCCAGCTCAGTTCACTTAACAGCAGTTAGTGGCGGCCGAACACCATTGCTGACCTTTTGAACATCGTCACCCGTTGCGTTTGGAACTTCTCCTGCTCCTAACTACTAAGTGTAGTAGATCACAATTTGTGATGCATGGCCTGGGAGAAATGCATTGCTTGTCAGAAGTTCAGATGAAATTTAATCAATCTGACCAATGCAGTAAAACAAGAGCGAAAAATCAGAAAATGTCAACGCCGTAGCAAGTTTTGGAGTAAATCTCACGGTTATCTATGAATAGGTGGGAAGTTATTGTCGTTGCAGATTGGTCGTGTGGATGCAGTCCGGATTAAGTGCAATATAAAGGGAAATATCACTCAGGTATTTTTTAATATTGCAAACAATAAACGTGCGTAATAGCTTCAATCGAATGCGCTGCTGTCTAAGAAAAGACTGAAAAATCGTTTGATGTACAGTTGGGATGTATTTTCTCTTCGGTGATGAAAAAAAACGCCGGCCTTTTCCTGAAAAGGAAATTTTTTAAAGTATCTTACAAAATGCTTTTTAAATTTCGACATCTTTTTCAAAAAAGCAGCGTCTTCAAGATTGCGTCTTGTTTTATGAAATGGCTGCTGCACAGGCGGTCAAAATCCCTCCCAATTGCAGCCAGAAGTATTATCGCTGCGCTGGAGTTTTAATGAGTTGTAGTTCATTGTCAGTTTTGGTTGCGTCGAATTATTTCTGACGTCGCAGGTGAAGCAAAACCATCTGCTCTTTTATTGAAATTTCCTTCACGCTGTTTGCGTTTCTCCGAGCCGCAACGGTTGTTTAGTCTTACAATTTCAACCAATTTGTCCTCTGCGAAAAATGTTTGATGTGTATTTATCGAAATTTTGCCTGTGTGTTGCTCCAATTTCTTCGAACAAAGTTGATACCATTAGCTGTTCAGGTTCACTGTTGCTCGCATTTCTAATCACGCCATTTTTATTGTCCCCAAATTGCTTCTGTCTATTTTGCTCTTTCTTCGAAACAGCCCTTTCCACCGCTGTGTTGCGATGAGTTTATCGCCAGAAAATGAGCGCGACACAAAACACACTAACTTTTGCTTCTTTAAAGCAAACTCGTGGTATGCAGCCAGTACATTAAGCATGGGGTTAGCTTGAAAAATATTCTAAATGAAAAGTTTTTTGTAGCTGTGTCAGTTTTTTTAAGTTAAATGACCGTTTTTCCTAAAAATTGCCGTTCGCTGGCTTTGTTTTCTCCTTATTTAAGTTTAGCTGTGGTGTAATGTCTTGTGTATTTTCAACAGCAGATCTGTTTTTGCAAAACTTTGTCGTTGCCTCACATAAAATTTGTTTATTACGTTCCTGTGTATCAGTGACAATTTTGTTACTGCACCCCTTTCTCCTACCACGGTTGCAAGTTTTAATTGCGTCAACATAACTAATGCATGATATGCGAATCAATGCAATTGTGCTTCGTGTGATCCTTTGATAAAGTACGCCCGTCTTATGATGCAGTTGCCATGATTTTTTCACCAATGTTCGTTGTTATTGGCAAATATGCAATAAATTTATCTTGTAACGTCGATTTTCAAGTATAGGTGTTGTTACGGTAGGCGAAAATTGAAGAATGCATGCCACAGGAATCAAAATTTCGTGGCGTCGTTTTTCGTTTCCCAACTTGCAGTTAGATTAGTCTGAGCATAGGTGTAGGAGCAGGCAAATTTTTGGGGGTGCGAAGGATTTTTTCCCAAAGTTGCCCGAAAAAAACTCCAAAGAAAATGACCACCAAAAAAACGACTGCATTTCTTTTCATATTCGGCGCGTGTTTGTAAATCGAAGCACACCTCAAGCACCATTTTTGCCCAAATTTCCCGCAAACTTGCCCAAATTTCCCCTAACTTGCCCGAAAAGTACTAAATAAAAACATGACCTCCAAAGAAAACGTCTGCACTGTGATTTTGGGTGCCATTTTTGTAACATCCAAGTACATATAGCGATTTTGCGAACGTTTTCAAACATTTTGCCCAAATTTACACAGACATTGCCCGGATTTTCACCAAATCAAAAGTTTTGGGGGTGCGGCTGCACCCCCGCCTCCTACACCAGTGAGTCCGAGTACAGTAGATAGATGTCACAGGTAGAACGTGAGACACTAGACCTCGAGCAATTAGTAAAGGTCATTAGGTGTGTCTGTAATAACGCTTGTAGCAGACCTTGTAAAGTTATGTAAGGTCTTAACCTTCACCATAATGGTGGTCGTTCATAGAATAAAATAGAATAAGTCAGCTGTAGCACCAGATAATTTTGATATGAGTAAAAGAAGAAATGCTTCCCATTTTCTCGTTTTGATAGGTCAAGTCTTAGGCTTACTTTAGTGGTGATTTTTTCTAAATGACACCACTGTATATTTTGTTGAGAGAATGCAAATACATACAACATGTAGATGAGACAAAGCTTGCCATAAAAACTCACCTGAAATTATGAACTCACAACCAGGGCCTATGAGAGGGGGTTCCAACAGGCAGTGGCGATTCTAGAATGAAAAATCAGGGGGACCACTGCGGGGCCAAGGAAAAAAGTATGGGGGGGAACAAATGTCTCTCCTGCATGGTGATTTTTCGTCGTTTTGAAGATTAAGTTGCTATGATCAACCCTATCAAACCCAATACAGGCTTGTGAATATCGTTAAATATGAACTAGCGTTATTATTCAACAGAGACGCCTAAACGCCACTGTAGATGCAATAGCACCAGGGGTGTAGTGCTGAAACAAGAGGTGTAGGAACGGCATTTCCACACCAAATAAAAAGGAAGGCTGCACCAAATAGTTTGAATATATGCGAACATTCGCCAACAAGAATTTCCACACTGGATCTTCCTGTTTCACTGCAGACTTTTTACTAGCAGTGCAAATCTGCGTGTCGCTAGCACACCTGTGAGATCGCAGCCATGTTTTAATTTAATCGTTTGGATCCCACATCTTCAAGTAACGTTACTAGTGCAAAAAGGTGTGGGAATGCGTTCCCACCCCACTACGCCCCTAAATCACACACGTGT
>JGI24158J21664_10002838_pt1 | contig 21373 bp, 17 predicted proteins | sample Ectturendosymbi3_FD_21664 | JGI IMG/M metagenome (IMG submission 21664)
TGAATATGTATTTTTTTCATTATTGACAAGATGTCTTCGCAGCCTGATGAAATGTCTTCGCGGGCCCTGGTTTGGAGACACCCTGCTCTAGTACTTTGCATTCCCTAAACTCCGTGCCTTTATCAACGCTGTTGTGTTTCCACCGCTCTTTGTCCGTAAATGCAGATCTCCGACACTGTTCTGTGCGCCGCCGCATCAGCGATCCTCGCGACAGCGGCGTGATTGAAGATTACGCTGAAGCGCACGACGCACAGGCGAGCAAACCTCATCAAGCTTCGAATCTCGCCGAACCGAAAAATCTGTCGGCGAAAAAATCGCCGAACAAAGCCACTCTCAAGGTAACTGGAAAAAGAGAAATAGAAAAACTTTTTTGCGTAATGCACTTCATTTTCATCAAAGTAGAATCAACGTTTTATAGTCGCTTAGCAACACAGGGTATCACTTACATCTGACGTGAAAAGAAAATCATGGGCGGTTAATTACTGTTTGTCGCCAGCTTCAACATTTGCAATGTTCAATTATTGCAATTTTCAAAATCTACCCACCACACCTAATGGAAAGCATTAGAAGTTAGTGTTTGTATTGATTTTACTTTCATCTCCAAACGCACAATCATTGGATCTGCCAACGAAAAATTTAATTCCATGGATTTCTGTAAATTTAGTGATTTGCGTTCCTGCACTTCCCTTCGTTGGAATGATCTTGTGAAAAAGGTGTTATTTGCACATTTGCTGTAGCTTTCGGTCCACCGGAAAAAGTGTTGTTGACGAATATTGGCCAACTCTCCACGTTCGTTTCATAGCGTAGAACGATCCACAGTTTCAGAAGCTGCGTAGATGATGCGAAGTAGGTCACGCGTCGACGTTGCAATAAAAAACGCTCAGCGCATGCAGTGATTTTTGCGTCAGCGACGTCACTCATGTCGTGTTTTGAAGAGTAACGTTTGATTGGCTGGGAGACCTGATCGGCATCATTTGAAGGGAAAAGGCCAGTGTTAGGGGCTTTTTCACTAGCTTCTGGGAAACGTTCAGTTTGAAGGAAGGACATCTTCTCTTAGCATTTCCACTGCGAACTTCGGCTCTGCACAGTAGTCTTTTGCATTTACGCCACGATTAATTTACACATGACAGTGCTTATATGAACGTATTGTCGAGAAATGAGCTTTTTTAATGTGGCGCTGCGCACGACCTCTGTGTTTGTGATCCAAACTTGTCCAGACGTCTGTCACGTTCAGAATGACCCGGCGCTAGTTCGTGATAAGCCAAACGCCGCCTCTGTACTTTTTCAGAAAAATTTCCGCTCCTTTTCATAGCATATGAAATTAAATCTTGGTTAGAACAAATCCTGCATAGTGCAATTTATGCAGCTGATTCTTTCTATTTTACGTTGAGCTCACGACAAATTTTGTCCCGACTGTCACATACATCATATGGAAGACAAGTTTGCGAAATTAGGTTTCATATGAAACTGCACTGGAAATTTCCTTTAGTCAAGCGACTTAATCCACGCTGACACTGAACGCATGGAAATTTTTCTTAATAAAATACAGAACCGACGTTTGTATAGCTTGCGAAGTTTTCATTCGTGAAACAACACAGCTACTCGACAATTAGACAAAAACGTAGTCTTCCTCACATTTCAACCGTAAGCGTTGTGATCTCTATCGAAAATTTTGACACACAAGCAAGCTTCTTCTGTGCAGCGGCCAAAACTGGACATGAAAGACAGTGAAAAAGAGTGGCTCAATAGCTTCCTTGAACATGGCTTCGATATGAACGACTGTGAAATTGATAACCTCTTGAACCAGATGACCCTCGATACTCCCCCAACGTCCGAAGGACCTGGCCCTGACTTTCTGAATCTTTCGGCGCCGAACCACGAGGACGCTGGGCCGACGGACCATTCCGAAGGTCCACTAATGAAGGACCAGGACCAGGCCGTTACAGAAGCCCTGGCCGGTTTTAGCTTCACTGTAGAAGAGTTGGACGGAGAGATGAAGGAAGAACACGATCACCCTCCAAAGAGCAAGTCCAGCAAGAAAAAGTCAAAGAGCTCTAAAAGCAAGTTCAAAACGATCAAACTCGCCAAGAAACTTGTGCGTGGGGCTGTGAAGCGGTCCTCGTCATCACGGGTGACCGAAGACCCCCCTCGAACAGAGAAGGAAGAAACAACCAAGGACCTTCGCGACGATGTTGGATACAACTTCCAAGAGGAAGACCTCAAGATCGACCGGTTGTCAAGTGAGGAAGTGCATGCAAGTGTTTAAAGTGCATTTGGATCACATATAGTAGCAATGGATGGTTGCAGTCGTGCGAATTTCTTTTCATCATGTAACGTTTGCATTGGTATTCACCTTTCAGTTCTGTGATGGTGGTCCTTTCAAAACGCACCACCCCCTGAGTAAATTTAGGTTTCTTGCTACGTGATTTAAACTGTTCTAAGTTCCTGCGTATAATGAAAAAAAAAACGGTGAAGAAAGTTCACTCTGTCCACGTTTCGCATCTGGACAGAGCTTGGTTAAACACGATGTAGCGAATGTCGCGTGCCAGTGAACTCGAAAAATGAGTAAAACGTTTTACGCGCTTTTGCAACACTCCTACTGAAAGAGTTGAAGCGAGTACAGTTGCACCGAGTATTTAACTTCTTTATTTGAAATGTGGCGTCTCAGATTCTTTTCTGAATTGACTAAAATTGTTTGCAGAGTCCAGGGGTAGAAATTTATTTTTGAGCTCGAGGCTGCATGTGGCCTAAACTACATCAATGTAATTAACAGTGCAAAATAATCCTGCCGGTTTTGTTTTCTTTGACACAAAATATTTGAGCCGTATTTTTTCAAACATTTGTTGTTTTTTGCTATTCATTAGTTTCAAGCGGATCATCCACTACACCGCCCTCGGCTGCCATGTCTTTCTTCGGCGCGGTGACCGCGTCACGGTTCAGAACTCTGTCAGATCCTCTCAAGACTCGAAAAAGCCGCAGGCGGTCGAAGTACACACACGTCGGCGACATCTTCCAAAGTCAGAGTGATGTCAGTCAGAGGAACAGCTTCTCTTCCACGTACCTCGCGTCGTACCAAGAATGCGAGCACGGGCGGGCGGGCTTAAGTCTCTCGGTTTCCGATAACATTCCAACCAGTCCCCAATCCCCAGATTCAGGTCGACTGGACATGACGCCGAAACGAAAGTCTTTTCCAAGAGGTATGCTCGGTTCTGATTGGTTGTTGGCAATGATCGTTCTTGATTTTGAACCTGTTCGACCACCGCTTACACGTGATTGCCTGCTCCTGTGTGTCTACCTTATCACGTTCCGTTTTGGTCGTTTACGTTCGTCATGTAGATGTCAAGGCAAGAATGAGTTTGCCGTCAAATATGTCACGGAAATTTTGTTAAGGTCAGTGCTTGTGGAGCAGGATCGTGAATTATGTCCAACAGGTTCGCATTAATCCTTTTTCCAAGTTGCCATCGAGGTCTTCAGATTTTGACACTGCTGAGCAAATGTGCTTCCTAAGGTCACCAGCTGAAGATGCCAAAAACTAAAAAAATGCAAAATATGTAGTCGTTCTTTCAAATTAACCTGTTGTTGCCCAAGAACCAGACCAGATGGCCAAAATATATAAAAACTACTCGTTAAATGAGTGGTGAGACTTTTCTCAGTGGGACGTTTTGCAAATATATATTGCCATTAAAGAACCTTTTCCTTGCGAAGGGCAGTTAGCACTGAAGCATGGGAAACCTCTGCGTTACTTCAAGCTACTGTTTAACAATTTTTTTCCAGATAGACCACCTTAAGGTCTCCGTGTGTGTTGTGCTGCATATCTCTTTACGTATAAAACCAATCTTAAACGTTTAACTCAGAACTTCTTTGGAAATTCTATTGCTTTGTGATATTGTCCAGCACCCAACTTTCCACAGTTTGTAAACGGTTACCGTGCAGGACCTCAGAAGTTTAGATTTAAAGCTCATTGAGAGTTTCTGCCTCAATTAATTTACTCGCGACGTGGTTGATCTACTTTTCTGTAGTGGTTACTAGCAATATAATTATATTAGTGATTTATGCATGTTACATCTTCTCTTGCACGCGTAGTCTGCGCGTAACTTCGCACATGCGCAGTCTTGCTCGACAGTTGCGACGTCATCGTTTAGGGTAGTAGCGGGTCAGTGATGGAGATAGTATCGACGCATTTTTTTTGCGTGATCAGATTACGGAAAAAAACATTTTGTCACTGTTTTCATTTCCGTTTTTGAAATAGGGAGTGTATTGACGCTTTTTTTATGTTTTTTCCTTGCAAATCCATTTATACTAAAGTATGTATGTGGCGACGGACTTTTCGAAAAAAGATGGAATTGCAGATTTCACTCTCTGTTTGAAAAATGAACTATCCAAAAGGTTGCCTCAGTTTGTCGAAGCTGAAGAGAACATCGACGGATTGCTTTTAAAAGGGTGTACCAGTGAATTATTTTTCATAACTTTTGCTGCTGGCAGTTGTCACGTGCAGAGATAGCGCGACAAAAATGCCGTTTCTGTGTTGCAGATGCACGTCTGTCTGTGGGCAACGAAGCAAGAAACAGGTAAGACGTGTGAAATTTATCATTTTGACCTTGCAAGCCGTACATGTCAAGCTTTCTCAACAGTATTCTCAGCAAAAGTGAGCTCTTCTGTGGAAAGACACGCGATTTTTTCCGTTTTGCAAGTAATGGCAGTTTATCAATGTGGTGTATGTTGCGTGTTGCTAACATGAACTTAGTTTGTTGGAGCAAAGATTTTAGTTTGGCTACCTCGAACTTTTTCAGGCTGTCAGGCGCCTATAAATATTTCTAAAAAATCGCCCTTAACAAGTTGAAACAAATCTAGAATTTCCAAGCTAATGTCACGAAAAACCAAAGACCTTGGTGTCCACAACAAACAGCTCGGGCTGGAGAGTTACAACACCCTTCACATATGTGGACGTCACCGAAACGTAGTAGGAAATTACGGATGTTTCCGGAATCTCGTAGTGAAGTTTCAATGCTGCTGACAGTTGTCATTTGTACAAATGACGTGTTCCGTTTGTAAAACATTGCTGAGTTACGGCGATTAAGCGTGCCGGTTATAGGAAGGTTGCAGTTTATTCAGAAGGGGATTATTCGGTAATACTGTAGTTACTTGGAGTTTTTATTTCAAAAATATCAGTAAAGTAAGCCTTTTTCTTGAACTTAAAGAAGGTATGCAGTGTATACCCGCTTAAACCCTCGAATTCGTTCGTCCTTAGCTCGTGAAGTTGTAGCTCTGAGACAAGATTTTTTTTCTTTAAACATGGGATTGGTTGAATGTTTATGCTGTGACGTCACCGTGTTTGTCACAAACCAGCGCGCATCTCTGCGATTAAAATTTGTGGCCAAGTCAGTCAAAGAGTCTTCGGATTTAGTCGGAAGGTATCGTTTAAAGACGATGGCGCAGCAACAATTCCGAAAGTTGAAGAACCCCATCGGTGCGCATGACGTCGCCAGCCATGACGTCGCCAGCCATTCATAATATTTCGCGCTACGACGTCGAACGTCGTGAGGGGCGTGACCGAGATCGACGCTCGAAACGTTCGCGCCGAAACTGAGTGTCCCGTGACTCGGGAGCAGCCAGCGCTTACAGACGATAGGGTGATGATGGGACGGCGAAATTTATGGCAAGTCACATTGCGCTTGTTGCTTCAACTTCGCGACTCCGGTTCGCTTGAACACCCAAACGCACAGAACTTGTTTTTAGCCAACACAGCACTTCAGCCGACTGCACGGCCCTCAATAGCTATTTCAGTGTTTCAAGCATATGGGCAGTTGCTTGAGTGTGTTGCCAAGTGCTGGTTGAAATGTTGCTGCAGCAACACAATAGACATCATCTCCTGACGTATTCACGTCAGGGAACCACATTTAAAGCTATGAATTCTGAAACAAATTCTTTCGTGATTGCTGACAGCAATGACATTCGGTGGCAGAAAAAAATTCCCTTAGTTTTAAGCAAGGATGAATCTTTTGCTCAAAGTACAAGTCTTCCCAAGTGTAAGAGTTCAGAATGTAAATCGACGAATGTTTTGAAGCGTTTTGTTTCTACAGCAACGAGAGTCTAATTCCAGTACAACAGAAACCAAGAAAGAACTCTTAACTTTATTTGCTAAAGCCGATTTCGCAAAGGAGGCATGTATCGCAGCTTGTGTCACAGACGCGTTGAGATTTGCTCGCAGTTTTGCAACGAGCCTTGTCTCCAGCGGAAAGCGCTTTGTTTCAGAATGGACTCCGGCGTCGTCCTCGATAAGCAGCGCGAGAGACCGAGATACCAGAAAATGACGTCTGTGCCGCACGGAGCTGATTGGGAGGGTGCTGGTGTGGCTGGAGTCAAGATATTTAAGAAGTTGGCTGTCAAGTAAGTCTGTCATGCAAGTTCTTTTGTGTGATGCCCACGAAAACAGCATTCATCCGATAACTTCACGGTCATGTACTGGTTATATTTGCGTTTGAGCCATGCATCGATGGCTTGTTCTGGAGAGGGAAGTGTCAGCAAATTCAACGAAAGCCTGACCTGGAAAACATCGTGTATTTTTTTCTAAGCGCTTTATTGTCGCATAACCGGATTGAAAATACAGAAGGCAAAATATAATCCTGATTTTCACTCTTGTAAAACAGTTTAAGTGCTTTTGTAACATTTCAGACGCTGATCTAATGGTATATATGTATAATTCAGAAATTCGGACGAGTCATGGATGACAAATTGAATCGAATCAAATATCGAACAACGCTTAGAAACGACAAGAAAATAATACCTTTGAGATATCGTGGGGAAGTTTGTTCGAAACGAAGGCGTTTTTTCGAAATTTTTCTGTTCAATTTTTTCTGTTTTCTGCTCGCAGAAAGACCAGACAAAGCAGAAGCTCGTTCAGCAGCCTCGGGCTGGGTCGAGCGCTGCGGAAAAAGGTGATGAAGCTGGTATTCGTCGGCAACGACCGAACCATCAGCGAAGTGGCCCGAGCTTACTACGAGTTGAGGTGCGGACACTTCGGATTGACTTATTTGCCGCTGACTTGAATGCTGTCGCAGCACTTTCACATTGAATTGCGATGGATTTCCCGCGCTTCACCTTTTACTATCGATATGCGCGCAGCGATAGCGTTGCTGTGCCCGCGTGCAACACGTTACTCTTCGCAAGACCTTCCAAGTTTCCGGCAGTAGCTGTTTTGAAGCGTGCCGGGCGTTGTGAAAATAGGCTCATCTGCTGTTCGACCTTGCCAGTCGTATAGGGTAAGTCGTGAGACCCGCGCTCGGAGCAGCTCTTTGCTCCTTGCCTCAAACAAGCTGGCGTTGGCAAAACATACGACGCCTTTCACAGCCTCTTCCTCTTTCCTGTTGTTTACCGCGTTGGGTTTGGTGTTAAGATCCCATGGACATCAAAGAAATCGGCAAATCTATTTGACGTTAGTGGAACTACAAATTGCATGCACCACATTCAACGCAAGTTTGATTTCGTGTGGCTGTCGTGTTTCTCGAAAGGTTTGGTCAGATATGGCCCAAGTGTGTGCAAGCCCATGCTTCGCAATTTTACTCCTTTTACAATCGTGGTTTTATGTTTTGTAAGCGTTTTTTTAGTCAAACTTCGATGGTTCACCGCACTTTGCACATTTTTTGTTTCGCAACGTGATTGCAGCATTTTGAAAAGTCTTTCCGTCGTTATTAAGATTTATAAATTGTGCAACGGCGTAGATCGCCGGTTTGTGACGCATAGCTGGCTACAAAATCGTTTTTGTTTTAAAAATGCATGCGTGGTTCACCCGTCTTTCACCCGATAATCTTTCCTAGTTCCTTTTCGTGACTTTAAGTCCAAAGTCAACTTATATGTGCCTAAACAAACGGGAAATAACCAAAAAAATCATGTAATATTTCCAGCGTGCATATGATTTTAGTTGTTTATGTTATACGAAACGCTATATTAAACCCTGAATTGTTAACTTTCGTTGAGAAACTATACTGGTTTACAACGTATCCGAAAATTTGAAACCGCAGGCGGAAACAGATGACGAGAGCACCACTGCTGAACCACATTGATCTCCGTATATTTTACATACCTGTTGGAGATAGTGCATTCGAAGACGAGCGACCTCCAAGCACAGGTTAGAGACATAACTTTTTTTACCAGATGTTTCATCAGATGCAAGCAGTTTCCAAAAAATATCGTTTTCGCATATTCCGTGTCAGGCTGCTTCTGGCTTTGGCCTCAACAGAGACAGGGACTGTCGTTGCGAAGGAATAGGGAAGCTTGGGAGTTCTAAGCCCTGAAATGGAAGTTCGGGCCTCCTCATTTTCAAGATAGCATATAACGCTAGTAAGCAATAATCCGTATGTAGTTCGTCACACCCAGCCTCCAGCTTGAACTCCCTACCAAACCTCCCGCGGCATTCAGTGAACTGTGCACCGTCATTTTAGAATTGTTAAGAACAACTCAATTTGTAAAGTCCGAAGCAAACTCGCACCGTTTCAACAACTGTCAGCGCGTATTTTCGAGGGCTGGCCTGTGTATGCAAACAGTATTCGATGCTATTTGAAAGTGCTCGAAGCACCAGCTGAAACACGTGCGATTGCTATCGGGCATAGTTACGCCACTTGATGCTTATTTTCAACTTTATAGCAAACGCAAGACACNGAAAAGCAAACACCGGTTTCTCTTAACGTCTGGTCAAGCAGTATTTTTAACAAGATTGAGACATGCACGCGCAAAGCATCTATTTTCAAATGAAACTCTTGAAAACTTCGCGTTTAAAGCGTATGTATCAGTACAAATGTGAGCAAGCTTGCGAGACGATAGATCATTCTTCTGTGTAGATCAGTGGTTCTTAACCTGGGGTAAATTTACCCCTGGGGGCAAATTTCATCTTCCAAGGGAGTAAATTCACTGAACCATAAACTGCAACAAATGTAAATGTTTATAAATCTTTCTAAANTACAGTTTGTTAATTTCGTATTTTTAATAAATGAGCGTTACTGACTCGTAATCTTGTTTGATAAAAGGGTAAAATATGTAGAAAAGGTTAAGAACCACTGGTGTAGATTATCTGAAATGACAACCAAAAAAACGCACCGTTTTCAATTTGCAGGCGAAATGACGAAATTCGATCTTCAGATCGGTAAAATGTTGGGAAGATTGGATCCGTGGTACCTAAAATCGGTTGGCTTGACTTTCAACAACCTGCTACGTGTGATTCCCAAGGTTCGAATGTTTTTTGAAATTGTTATGAAGTTGTTTAAATGCTTTGATCGGTGTGAAAACTACAGCGAGAAGAAAAATTGCAAACATACGATTTGAAGAGAGTTCAGTTTGGAGCTGACAAGGCGTGTGCCGGTGATAATATCCCAGCAATGCATTTTGGCAATACATAAAGCTCTTGAATGTGCCTTGGGGAGGCATTTCACTTTCAACACCAAGGCCCGGAAGATCATTGAAAACTCAACAAAATTTGCCTTAACAATGTTTTCTCCCAATATGGCGACCAGTTATATAACCAAAAAAGCGGAACTATTATCGGTGATAATCATACTGTTTTATTGGCAAATATCGTTGTGCATTACATCCTATATACCTGATTGCTGGTGTGCAAAGTGAAACAGAACTTTTCCGTAGTCATCGATGACATAATTTTGATAATGCATCAGAATGCAGGCATCCGACAGGTACTAACTTCAGCATTTGCCGACAATGACTTGGAACTAACATTTCGCAAAGTCTGCACAGCTGACCAGACGGGCGAAGTAGAATTCCTCGACGTTAATCATTGAATAACTGCTGAAGATGATTTTGGGTTTGTCACTAAAAACTTTGTAAAACGAACAGCGGAAGAAAGGCAGTTTATTAACGGCAAATCGCACCCGCCAAAGGTCGTGTAGGTCAGTTGCCGATGTCGGCACCTCCATTCACTACGTTTAGAACATTTAGTTTAAGGCGTACTCGAGAGTGCGTCTGCCAACCTTGCAAACGCAATTCTGCTTACCCTTTCTACCAACGCTATGTTCCGACTTATCGCGGCGTGATTCCGTCAATGTGGGTTTATTGCTCGGTAATTGGCGTCAGATACTTTTCAGTTTTAGTGAAAGCAATTATTAGAGAACGACGCGTTTTCCACTTTTTGCTTGCCGCAAGTTCTGTTTTGCTTTACCCATCTTGAGTTTGTTTGCTTTCTCTGCTCTTGCTTTAGGCCTTACAACTTTCCGCCCGTAAGCATTGCTTGCATATTTCAGGACTGAGGATGGGTAATGTTACGTGAAATCGATTTTCTATAAAAACATTTGTTGATTGGTTAGAATTCGTCGTCTTTGTGCAGACCAGATACCTGAACACAGATATGAGCAAATATGAATCGCGAAGTCATGAAAGCAGAGCCCAGTCGGCCGATTCCTCGAAAGCTTGCAGAAAATCTAGAGTCCTTAATTGCCCGTATGCACACGGCATCAACTCGCGCAAAACGATGTTACCTTTTTGAGCAGATGTCGGATGACGATTACGAGCTTGATCAAGACCGTGCAAACATCCTGGTATCTTCTGTCGGTCCTGAGAGCGTAAGTCCGGACGAGAGCTTTGAAAATATTAATCTGTTTAAACGTGTGTGCTGCTTTTTTAGTGCCTTGGTGTTTGGGACATAACAATCGATGCTCGAAGTCGTTGACGACGAAAACCGTTGATAAAAGCAGAGCAGCCTTCACTTGCTTAACCCGATGTATCGAGAAGCGAAAACGTCCGATTGCGCAACTTCTTCGTCGTCATTGACAAGGTTCTCTGTTAGATTATTACCGTGAACCTGTCATCCATTCGCAGATAATCGCCGACAGCTTGACGAATTACACACGATTTGCTGTGACCACGCAAAGTGTTCCATTGTACAAGGTAAGGCGTCCGTTCAAGAGTGTTTTGTGTCCGGTGTTTTTCACTGAAAAAAAACACAGCTTGTTCAGCAGCAGGAAACCGCGTGTGTTTTCAGCATCGAAACCTCAGCCACGGATGTGAGAAATTTAGAGGTGTAGGGTTTCAAGAGCAGGAAGTCGTGTTTTAAACATATATATATATAAAAAAACATACACATTCAATCCGCGTTGGTGACTGAAGACACTGCTAACGAAACTTTACCAAGTTGAATGCTGCTTGAAGAAAAACTCTCGGGGCATATTTTGTCCTGGACTTGGGCGAACTCCAGATTTCAGCTGAAGTAACACTGATTTCTTGTTGACCGTCATGTACGTGTGAGACAGAGAGCAAGACAAACACCAGATAATTTTTTCCAAGTTAATTTAAGAGCAAAGAAAAGCTTTGATAAGAACAAGGTCAGTAGAATGATTTACAATCGAGACCAAAATCGGAAACTGGATGTTTTTCGGTTTTAAGGCTGTTATTGAAACCGATTCGCTCGACAGCCAACAACAACGTGAAAAAAGATACCTCCTGATAGTGAACAACCGAAAACAGTAGCTACAGTTATATTAAGCATTCGTAGAAGTTTCAACTTGAGTCCAATTTGTGAAACAGCAGATTGGGGTTTAATTTCTGGTAAATATAAGATTTCAAGGTTACTAGTTACGCACATAAATGAAACAAGCTTCAGAAAAACGACATAATTTGTGTAAATTGCAGGAAGCGTTTTCTGAAATCTTTAAATTTGCCTGTTTTAGTGGGCAGCGCATTGAAAATCACAGAAAATGAAGCCAACGCCAGCGGAAAAGTGATCCTAAAATGGTACCAAGAACTACCTTAAAACTTTCGCCACTTAGTCCTGATGAAAACTTACTTTTCGAATGTCTGAAACGGCGGCGTCACATTTAATCACACCAATTAAGCAAAAGGATTTCATATTCACCAGTTTGTTCGGCACAGACAGCTTAACACAACTTTCATCCTGCTCTTGTAGGCCACCATGCGGAAAAGCACGGACGAAACAATCAGCGAAGTGTTCTGCTGCAGCGTAGAAATTGGAAGTGTTGCCTACAAGCAAGCTATAAAAGAAGGTGAGCCGTTATGTTTTGTGACGTCGAACAATGCTTTATGTAAGCGACCAACGTTGCACGATGGTCTTTTTCCAACTCTCTTCAAACGAACTTTTTTCTGTTTCACTGCCGGCACAGCAGGGTTGCCAGACGCTTGACAAGGGAATGTGGCAAGTGTGTTTGTGGCAATTGTTCGGCAAAAAATTTCGCAATGGCGATGTTATTGGGAACATTTATTTTGCAATACTTGGTGTTTTTTGCAATTCATATTTTTCCATACTTTTGAATTTTTAATTTTTGACAATTGAACTGTACAGTACCAGTAACTGTGTTTCGCGGAAATCGGAGAGTGTTTAGAAAGATAATTCGCTACGATTATGTTCAGCTGCATTTTCTCACTAAAGTTTGGGTATTCATCTGATAAACAATCCAAAATTGATTGCTTATCAATATTTCAATTAGGTATTTTTAAAATGGCAAATTTTAGCATAAGAAAGTATTGCCAAAAAAATTGGCAAACATTTTGTGGAAGACAGTGACTTTTGCAATATTTGCCTAATTTGCCACCATCTGGCAACCCCGTTGCCACGTATTTGGCGGTGAAGACTCGAGGAAAACGTAACAAAACTTCAGTCGTGTGCTTTTGATTTTCAAGCAGATTGAATTATTTACAAAATCTCCAAAATAATCTGGTTTCCCGTGATCTTTTTCTGCTACAAAACGACCTGCTCGGTTGTGCTGCTTGTCGCACATTTTTGAATTGGAGAAGTCCTTCATATTGTGGAAGTGGCGACTGAAACATGTTACTACGAAAATGCAGAGATTCTTTAGAAAACTTTGGGCGATTTCGCTCTGATGTAAATTCAGGCGAAACGTACAAAGCCTTTCAACGGCATCTGCAGCAAATGCAAATCGCCGCCTGTTAAATCCAATACAACCCCTGCGTCTTGTAACACCGTGGTTTTCTCAATTCCTGCGCGGTTCGCATAATTTGTCCTTTCAAGCCCTCACTGCAGTCTTCTTTCTAAGCGCAAACAATAGACGTATGAAACTCCCGGTGTCCAACAAGCTTAGTTTTTAGTAAAGCTTGACAGTCACCACTGAATAACACGAAGAAACTGGCTTCACATCAGGAGAAGGACAAATTACATTCCGCCAATCTGGAAACAAAGCTGCGTCATCGAAACATATATCTTTGTAGTTGCCTCATCGATGAAAGTGTTTGCCTTAAGGCAGAAAGCGATGCTGACACGAACGGACGTGGTATCTCACTTGCATGTGCTGTTTTATTAAACGCAGCAAATCACTGTGTGCAGGCCGCTTCGGCAAGTTGGTCGACCTGTCGAGTGACTCCGGTCCTCCGGAAATTTACACGACATTCGAATATGTCAAGGTACGTCCACCGAGTGTCGATACTTTTTCATGATTTATGCTCAAGTCATTTGTGGCATAGGTTTGCTTTCAACTCATGCTGTGATTTACAGTTCGGCCTGAACGGTTTTTTCAAGTCGAGCATGAAACTTGACGAAACGTTCTACCGCTCGGTGTCAGTATTGCCGATCGCTCTCGCGAAAGATGACACACGAGGTGAGGTCTTTGTTGATGGTGTACAGGGGCTTGCTTGTTGGGTCAAACCCATCCGCTGGATAGCTGAAGATCGTTGTTCCCGTTTATTTCTATCTGTCTGGACTTTGTAGTTAGCACGGCGCAAGTCGACTTATCCTACAACTTACAACTTTTTCTTGGTGTGAGTTTTTCTTCACTTAAAATTATCCTTTAGTCGAGTGTTGTAAATGGAAATCATTTTGTTGGGTAAGCAAAACTGCGTTAAGTGTTGTAACATCGAAAGATTATCTTCTTCATCAGGCAAGCTTTCAAAAGCTCTCTGAGAAATCCACTGTGCCATATTATATAAAGTATGTGTCTTTTATCAGATCAAATGCTGTACACTGGTTCGGACAGCATGCACGTGACCCTGATTGAAAACGACAAAGCTGTGAAATCAATGAAGCGTGGATTGCGCAAGGTAGGTTGGAAAGTTTTATTGCTTGAAGCGGCTTTACTGGTGTCAGCCTAAAGCAGTATTTAAAAAAGATATTAAAAACGTTTTTGAAGCCGAAAACTTTCACGTAACGAAGCTAACTTTTTAAAACATTTGGACATCGAAATTGTTTTTTTTTCGGTCATAGACCGAAATGTTTTTGAAATGACCGAAAAAAATTAGGACATTTCGGTCAGAATGTCTGAAAATATAGGCTAATGAACACTGTTACAGCGAGTTTTAGCACAACTGTGCGACAAATGACCGAAAGGTCTCAGTGACCAAAATGTCTCAGCAAAAAAATCCAGCATCGAAGTATACAGATAAAGAGCTGTCTGACTGCAAACACCGCAGTNGGATGAAGTGAAACTAAAGCAAATCGTACATTTCAGTTTCTACCTGAAAATCGTTCNCGTTGTGTGACGGACGCGCGATTTCTTTGCAGGGCTTAAGCGAAGATGAAGGAGTCGAAGTTCCCAAAACCAAATTCCTCGTTAGTGCGGCGAAGCTGGAGGTAGTGCGGCCACAGCAAGGCACTTTCACTGTTTGGCTTGACCAGTCGCTTATTTACACGAATATAAAGAGGTAAGGTGAACGTTCACCTAAACGATCCATTTGGCTTATCTGCTTTTCTGTCAGTCATCCTGCGATGCCAAAACGTTGGTCATCGGCCCATCACTGTTAAACTGATCCTAAGTGTATCGATTGTGATCGGGAAGATCGTAGACACCGTGATCAATACGTTATTACTTTCGCAGCATCGAAGTGAGCCGATGCTGGGCTCCGGATTACGAGCGAAACATTGCTCCGAAGCGGAGACACACCCGTGCCCCTCCCCGATTCCTGTCGCTCCCGGTGAAAACTTTTTGGCCTTCCAGTCATTCCTGCTGAACACGAGCACAGATCGCAAATCACCGTCAGAAGAAAAAATGAATGCGAAGAACCGATAGGCCGCTTCGGAATCAGGCGCGAGGTGCAGCAGTGAATTGGAGCCTTCCGAGAAATTGCAGAGGAATTACTTCGTTTTCCGACCGCTGCGCTTCGGCGAACCTCGCATTCTGTGTCGGGCTTGTGGTACAAAAACCGTGATGTCACTTTTATGACGCTCGCGCGTGGTATCTTCAGTGGCTCGAAAAAACTTCAATGTGTTTTCCACACCAAACGAATGGCAATTTTGACTTTATGAACGAAACAGATTTGCGCAACCAGCTGACAAGCGACACTGCGCGCAAACTATGTTTCGTCACTTTCTATGTCGGAAGCCGAAACGCTTGACAAGACGTTTTTCGGACTGCAGGAAAGACAGTAAACTTTAGTTATTCTGAATTCAATGTGACTGACCACTTTATTCGGTTTATCAGAACCGAAGGCAGTTGTTTCCAGTGGGGTAAGGTGACCTTTCTGGTGGGACACTCACTGGTGGTTTTAGGTGGTCATTTTTACTAATGTGAGCTGTTTGCAGTGGCGTAGCCAGCCCAAAATTTGGGGGAAGGAAAAGAATTTGGAGGGTCGAAAAATTTTGATCGAGCGACAGTATTTTGTTTGGGATACCGCCTCTCAAAGCACAAAATGACTAAATCTGCTAAAAATTTTGGTGGGAGAATGGCCCCCTGGTTACACCTATGGCTGTTCGTGACGTCACGCTACGACGCTTTGTTCACATTTCCAACTAACCTTTCGACGGAGTATGGAAGGAAATAATTTCAAGGTGGAATGCATACAGCAGTTCAGAACTGAAAGCAATGTAACTTTATAGCAGTTAGTGTTGTACACAACAACATAAACTGGATCTAAATTCTAAAAGTTTGAAACACCCAATACGTTGTTAAAACATGGATTAGCATAAATAATCGCCAATCAGTCACACTTCAGGTTTTCTGGAACATTTAGCTGTAGAGTAATCCACAGCGTTCCGCGGGCGGCAGTGCACAACCACGCGTCCAGTATTTGTTGCGGAGTGGCAATGTTTCAACTTACCTCATCTTGCCGTAATGTCTTGCAACAAGTAAAGTAGCCAGTTCTCTACTCTAGCTCTAGCTAGAATAATCGCCGTACTGAGTGTTTGGTAACTTAATGCCTGTGAGCAGGACCGATGGTCACAATCGGGCTTTGCCATTGCAAAACTTCATGCAACTGCGTTTCCTCTTTTTCTCCGTTCTTTGTTTATTGATTTTAGCCAAGGCGTTCATCGACGTGAGGTGAACGCCTTGCGATGATTCAAACTTGTAGAAACCGGCCAGGTGTGTAATCCAAGAGTTGTTTAACGAAGACAAAAACATTTAAATTACGGCGGGCTTTTCTTGGAACATGAACAAGTATAATCAGGGAAAAGCCAAAGACAAATCTTCATTCTTTGTTAAAGTATTTGAAAATATCTTCAGCACAAAGCTTAATGCATTCAGTGAACGCCTTAAACATCCTAAGGATGCGCCATTGGTTGTTTGTGGTGTGACCTCAGCTTGGCAGAAAGATATCGGTAAACAGTCATCTGAGTTGGACACCTTCACGACCCAACAATAGACTTCCATATGAGTAAAACGAATTTATTGATGTACTTAGACCGATCAGACGTAGTGAGTTCTGTACGTCAACAACTAGACATACAGGCTGCAGCTACACCTTCAACACTCCAAGCAATGCATGTTGACTCATTGCGCTCAGGCGTGTCTTATATCACAAACGTATCGAAAATGATCAAGCGATGTTATTCGGGGTCACCGCGGCAAAGCGTAAAGCTTGCAGTGACTCAAACAAACGCCTCTGACCCTCCATTCTATTCTTTCTACGAATTGCGATAAAGTGATTTCAGAAACCGGTTGACAGAAATAAGTTACAAAAGACAACAGAACACAGATTGGTAGAAAAAAACAACTGGTTTCCAGTATTTAAATTTATATTTGGGGATTAAAGTTTTGAGGAGTATGAGTCCCCGTAGCGATGGGACTTACACTGACGCGGTTCAACTAACGGCAAAATCGAGATAATGAGATGTGAAAAGAGTAATATTCATCCGGAACAGACGAAGTTCCGGATCAATACACCGATTGTCCGAAGCTTTTTATTTGGAAAAATGTTAGAAATCTCGTCGGTACTACCGGTTTCATTCGGCGAAGAATCGGATTAACCGAAGTTTACTGTATGCGTTATACCTGATTTTTGAAAGTGTGTGAGGATTTGCAAACTGCCAATTTATCCACGGTTTTCTTTCCTAATCCCTGTAAAATGGAGTGTTTTCACAATGTCTTCTTACTCATCTTGTATTTTTCGAAATGTCTTGTTTCATGATCTGTGCAAGCAACTCTGATTTATTTTGAACCTGTGAATTTGTTTACGCGGTCAGGTCATGCTGCAAAGTGATTTTATTAAAATGTTTTCGCCAGGACTTGAGTATGTTCGAATGTAAAATCATGAAAACGTTTAGATAGTCTGACCCTGGTAACCCACTCGTACGAGGGGCAACATAGAGCGGGGTGAGAACTGCTCCTATTTTGCTTCGGTTGGTTCCACTGGAGATCTAGCCCAAAATACATTCTAGGTAAGTCAAAACGTCGTTGAAGTTGTAGCGTTTCCAGTTTAGTTGCGGTAGCATCCCAGCTATTTTACTGCTCCCTGACGTAATTGCTGTTGTCTACTCATGGAAAACTACTCCATGTGAAACTTGCATCGCTTTTAAGAAGTTCGTATAGCCTAATCTTCAACCAGGCACGTAGCCACGGAGGGAAGTCGGGGGCAGTTCCCCCCTTAAATTTTTTTGTGCCCAGAAATATTTGTTTTAATCATATAATAAAAGCAAAAATCTTTCCCCCATAAAATGCATTTTGTCCCCCTAGATCTTGAAACCTGGCTACGAGCCTGTCTTCGACTCAGTAGAGGTTACTACGTTCCGAGCAAGTGATGCAGAAAACGAAAACTGCTGTCAGTGAAACGAAAAACGATGTACTGTACGCCCAAGTTCAGCACACTGGTGAATGGACAGGTATAATTATCACAAGTAGCGCAAGCATTCATTTGTTTCCATATCCGTTTTTCTTCTAGGGAGGTTCGCGGAGGCAGCAGCCCTAGGAGGAATGATCAAAATGTATATACCTACGTGATATGTCTAGTATCTTAAATTCAGGCCAAATGCAGCGGCGATACATAAAGTGGTGCGGCAAAAAGGTAAATCAGAGCTGAGCAAGAAGAATGAGTTGCGAAAGTCAACAAAAGATGCTATGTCTTCTGATATACGAGTTTGGGGCAAGCTTGATCTTTAATAGAAGCTATCGTTGGATGAATGTAAGAATGAGTGCGGTAAGCCAAAAGGACGTCAAAATCTAGATATCAAATCTGTTTAGCTGATATTGAAAGCGATGCCAATGGTAACGTTTCACAGGATAGGACTATAGCAATTGCACAAGCTGAGTATATAGCACCTATTTCACAGGAAACCAGTCCATTATTAAGCAACGACGTTAATAGTTGACGAGGGAAAGCAACTGATAAAATGAGAGACGATTGGACACATCAAGGCAATGAAAAATGTCAGCACTTAGAAAAACAAGAAGGATTTTCAGGTAATGCGTCTTCTAAATGGAAGAATGCATCTCGAAGCATATGTTGTAGATATCTGCATCGCCTTGAACTGCTGAGCCAAGCACAAGAGAAATATGGTAAATTAACAGGAAAACAACCAGCAACAATAGAGATCACGCGACGAGATTACTGATACCAGGTTGCACTATTGTTATATAAAGATACGTTAATTTGGATCATTCGCTTGTGGTGACCATCACAGTGACTTGTTACTTACGTGCGTCATCTACCGGTGATCACGTATTTACATGTGGTGCCATCTCCAAGTCGCCACACATATTTTTGCAAGAAATGTCTGCAGCACATAAAAACGCCCTTGCATGATTGACTACAAAAACTGAAGAGACTGGTGGTCGATTACAATCTTGCAAAACACATGGTTGAACCATTAATTTTCATACCGGATTTTCCCCTCAAGAGAGTTGCGGGAGCAGAACCTTAAAAAGATTTGAAATACTTCACGGTTTTTAGCAATTTCTGAGTTCTGCTGGCTCCACACCAAGACAGGACCAAGCTAGGTTGGAATGTAATCACGCCGCCTGGTCCATTGTCGAATTCTGGACCGCTTTCCTGTGTGTGCAGCCAGTATGATTTACCTCGCCAATCTTTTCTGGGGCATTCTGGTCATGAGGCCGAACAACTGCAGCTGAGGTTTCTCTATTTGGAGAAATGGCCCGATATGCAGGGCTTTATGAATTTCACAGAAGCGCACTTGGTCGCCAAGTGTCACACAGTGAACTCTTTGCAAAAATCCCATCTCTACCCCTTGTAGCTGAGATTGCACTCTTTCAGTCATTACCTAAGGTCCATGACGATAGGTGAGGGCAGGCCCGTAGCCATTGGGGAAAATTCAGGGCCAGTGCAACCCAATTTTTGTGCTTCAGAAAAATTTGTTTTAAACATACAAAAAAACAAAAGTGTTATATCCCTAAAAATGTATTTTTCCCCACACACCTTTGATCAGTGGTCGGTAACCTTTTGCTGTGTGCCAACATAAGGTTTTAAACCTTTCAGTGTGCTAACAACATACGTATTTTTATACAAGTCAAGGTCAATTTAACCTTCTGTGTGAATCATAACAAAATTGTTATGTATAACGTGGAGCTTCTGCGTGGCATTGAAAGTTGCTTGGCGTGCCAATTGTGGCACGCGTGCCATAGGTTGCCGACCCCTGCCTTAGATATTACCGAAAATTTATGGAAGACAAATCCATTGAAGAATACGAATTTCATGAATACAAACCATTACCGGTACAAATTTCTAAAGCCGAGGTGAATTAGAATAAACGTTGAGACTCAAGACTTATTCACACATCCCAATGAAAGTCATCTCATCATTTAAGGTAAAGTGGTAAAAAACGATGATAGAGCATATGCGAATGTAGGCATTTTTATCCTTGCAAACAATGGCCTTATACATCTACTTAACAACAACACATACCAAGTTTCTATTCAAGAAATTGAATCGCTTTCTCACCCCGGTCAGGGCATGAAAATGGGTGTCCGTAGGGGTGGAGAAACGGGTCTTACTCCCCTGGAAATTGAGACTAAAGTTGTATGCACACGGCACGCGTCCTACGCGGTTTTTGGGAGCATGCGTCTAATCTCGTAACGCCCTTTTCTGATGCGTCTGGTATGGTCTGCGTTTGAGTAGAACCTGTTTCTATATTGACGCATCAGACTCACTGCCCAGAGTTCAGGAAAGAGCGATGATGGGATGTTCTCGTAGACAGGGGCGTAACGAGGGAGGGCAATAGGGGCACAATTNCCCGATCGCCGAACCATTACGGGGGCGCCGAATCACTGCGGGGGCACCGAAAAGTCCAAAAAATGGCACAAGTACTTCCTTCAGTACAGTAAATTTGCTTAAGAAAGAGCTCAGGTTCGAACATGGGGGCGCCAAACTTGCTTCTAGCTCCGGGCGCCATCTAACCTCGTTACCCCCCTGCTCGTAGACACTGTTTTGTGTTGAGGTAAAGAAAAGGATGCAGAACGTTCACAGAACAATTGCTAATAGTTCGTGGATGGCTGAAACACACTGGATTTGCGAAAGATCAATTTATCATCTAGTCTTTAGTAGGCCTAGCGGGGTAGGCTACTAAACTGTTTTACTGTTTAGGCCTACATGACCTGGCTTACCTGATCGGCTATGTTGGTTGAAGTTTTTGTTGCAAGCAAGTCGTGGTTTGTGCGATATATACTGTCATTTACTGTACTGTAGGCCATTCTACCTCTTGGGCAAGGTCATGCTAAAGCTATACGAATGCATTTTTTGCAGTAAGGGGAGATATGAGATCTTTGACCAGGGTGGGCTCAATGACCATAGGGAATTTTTCGCCACCTAGTGCACATGTGTTTTTGTGGTTTTGGTTGTGAATTTGAGATTACTTTCTTGTTGTACGCATGTGTTTTGGAGGACCTATAGTTGTTATATCACTTTTTGTGGGCTAATTTTAATTTTTAAGGAAGAAAATAAAATTTTCATACCTGCGTTTTTTTTATTTTGCAAATGACCGGCAGCTTTTTTCGAAAGATTTTTTGCAAATGTGAAATGCTCAAGGAAAGATTTTTAAAACTTCAAGAGATTGAGAACTGATACCGTGCACTTTTGTTGGAATGACACTTGATGCAAAAATGGCTTCAGAAGGGGCCTTTGAACCGTCTGAGTAAGAGATCAATGAACCGGTGGTTCTGTTGAGGTGTCTCTCGCTCTGTAACACACAAGCACCAGCGGTGAATCTGATTCACGCTGTCCTATGCGATGTTGAAGGCGTTACTCAGGC
>JGI24158J21664_10002839_pt1 | contig 21373 bp, 16 predicted proteins | sample Ectturendosymbi3_FD_21664 | JGI IMG/M metagenome (IMG submission 21664)
AAGTTGAAGATATGGGTAGACAAGAATCGCCGCAGTTAATAGAAAGGAAGACACAGGTTGATACTGATGCTCAAGAAACAAGTAGAGCTTCCAAGTATAGTTCTTACCAAAGCATCTCGTTGATTTCTTTGAGGTCTATCGCATTAACCTTTCTTATTACAATAAACAGTTTATTTTGTAAAATGTAGAAGTATTGCAGTATTGGAAAATATGCAACTCTTTTGTTTTCTCCCAAAATTGAAAATATTTTTCGAAAAGTCAATTTGCAAAAATTACTGGTGACAGAATTTAAGGAGAGTTTATCTTGGTATAGTTTGCCTGAAAGTTTGAAGTTTTCCATCATTTATGAAAAAGAAAAGGCCGTTAACCTGCGATTGCGCCTAATTTTGAGAGACAATCACTTGTTTTCGTTTTGTGAATCAAAATTATTTCGAAAATCCGTTTTCATCTTTGCTGATATATAGCTGTTACACAGAATTCGGTCTAACGTTCAACACGCTCCTGGGTGCTGAATTTCGTCAACTGCCTGATGCTTGAGTTGCGGTAAGAAAAAGAGAAAAACACTTATTGCGTTTAATTTTTTGCACGTACTTAACTTATTTCAGAATACAGAGCATCTTGCACTGTGGGCGAAGATGGTTTTGCTGAAATGAGAAAAAGTCACTTACCTATCACAAAGGTTGTCAGTGCGAACCCGAAGATGTCAACGTATATCGTGTAAGCGAACCTGCGAAGTTGAAAGCATGTTAATGATGTTTTGCAGAAGTATAAACAGCGAAACCGTTTGTTTTACGATCAAAAGTGGTAATAAGGTAGGAAGCGACGGCCGCAGCTGTCATTAAGTTACTGTCGCCACAAATTCATGTAAAACAACAAAATACAAGTGAGACACTGTTGTGAAAAGCGAAAAAAGTTGCAATTAAAGATATAAACGTTGCAGTCAATTTTTGAACTTCACTATCAACTCGTTTTGAATTTCACTTACTGCCAATCGGATTCCGGCAAAGCCCTTCGGGTATTCCAGAACAATGAGCTGAGGGACCAGTAAAACGAATAACTGTATTGTCTGGAAAAATGCGCGTAATCAGGAAAAAGGCTTGGGTCCGGATAAGCCCAACTTGTAGATGTTGTGCCTGTAAAAAAAGAGGTCACAAGTTGTCATATGCTGTATTTTATCGAATATATATACTCACGACCACAGATGCTTCGGCCATTTTCTGTGATTTGCTTATCACAGAGCAAAGCGCAAATGAACTTCAATTCATTTTTGCGATTTATTTGTTCTAAAAAATAATGAATGACATTTAAAAAAATTCAAAATATTGCTTGGTTTTCGACTCAAGTGGTTGCCCGACATAAAAATTGCACCATTTAAGGAACACACCCACTTGAAAGTGAATGGCATGTAAAGTGAATGACATGTACGCATGTCCGTCCCTATGCGCGTCAATGCAAACTTAATGCGTTGGTAATTTTTCAACTTTTGGAAATACTTCCTTGCAGTGCATATTTTCTGCACTGAAGCCAAAATTTGACACAAGATGTGCAGCACAATACACGTTACTCATGAAAAGTCGCCCTATGTAGTTGAGCATTCACCCGCAACCACTTCACAAAAATTTTTTTTTTTATTAGGTGTCGTGTTTACGAACTTGGTCTGAAACGGTTTGACACCAACGAGCGGACACGGTTTTAGGATAAAAACGAACTGCGGAGTTCTGCAGAGCGTTGTAAGGTCTTTCACGTTAAGGTTCACGAATATTGTTCCAGTCTTGTCACACGTGGGTGGCGAGGGCGAGATCAAAACCTCAATTTTCTTTAAGATCTTAACACAGTTTGATGTTGTGAGTGCAAAGGTTTTAAGGGAATTTTTGATTGAACGCTAAGTCGATTAAAAATCTTGGAAGATATCACAGGTCTGTGAAATATGCATGCAAGGTGTCCTTAAAATTACAATAAAATTTTCATGCATAAAATTGCCATTTTACTGAAATGTAACTTACAACGTCTCCATATCATGCAGCAACTTTCATGCAACCAATATGTTGTCTGCTGCTGGTTTGGCGAAAAACTCTATCCTAAAACGCATCACTGAAATGTGTGCGCAAGCAAAAATCGCCTTGGTTACCATAGCCGTTGACGATGGAGAGCGTGTAGAAAAAGCATGCGTTGTAGTGGACCACCAGCATTGACCAATGAAGAAGGTTGAGCAATCTCCATATGAACGGAAGATTCGTACGGAGTTCAACTAGCTGATACAGCTTGTACTGTGGAGGCAGGTAAGCACATTTGACATTTTAGCAAGAGTGACCTACCAGGATAAGGACATGGAAAGCACAAACACAAGAATGAGCAACACGTCGATTTTTGTGCCTTTTTGGCTTATCTAGTTAAGACAGAGTTTGGTTATGATGCAAGAAGAACAACTACTGCGTTGCGCGAATCGCACATAGCTTCAGTAACGGCTTTTTCAAGATGTGTTGTGTTTTCTGAGCACGAATGCTTACGGCTCTGTAAACGCGAGCAGCTCGATTCATTCGCAGGAATGGATTGACGGTAATGACGAAGAAAAGATCGGTAGGAAAAACTGATATGACATCGAGAACAAGAGTCCATTCTTTTCGGTGATAATGGAAAAGTTCGGCTCTGTCTGGGAAAAGAAAAGTAATACAAAGAGTTATTCCGGCTTACAATGACGCTTTCAGTTTTTAAGATGTCAAGATTTTTCATTATTGCTCCACAATCATTACTGCTCCACACTACCAGTGTGATCGCACAAAAAGAAGTCTATCGTAAGTTTCGATGGCGATGCCTTCATTATATCATCACCGCTCGTGCTTTCTTCAGTCGAACTCTCACATAACTCACACTGATGGTTCTACCGTAAAAAATGCAATTTTCTCTAAAGTTAAGAAAACACAGAAACACTTGCGCAAAAGTCGCATTGGTAAGCTCAGCTATACCTTTTTCGTACAAACCACTTTGCAAACGCCTCGTTCGAAACTTGATAAATATATCAATGAGGTATATGACGTCACAAACAGTATCGAGAGAAAGCCAAAGTCCTTTGAAGTTGGTTTGAATATCTGCATTAAAAAGAAAAGCTGTCAGCACTGCAGAATGGACGTCGTATTGATAAATGCCTGATGTACACGTACTGCATCTAATATAATTACATATCCTTATCCGGAGCTGCTAGCTGAAGACCATTTTATCCAGCATTATTTTGAATAAAGCATCGACCAATGTTTTCTTCATTGGATCGAAAAATAGAAAAAGTGTGTGTAAAATGCATTTGCCAACTCAATTGCAATAAATTACTGGGCGCTCATCTGTTGCTGGCATCAAAAACGCAAGATCTAGCGCGATGTGTGATCGGCAGACAAATGGGATATGATGCTGTGTATTGGCAAGTACGCAAAGCATATCTAACAGAGGACAAGGCATCTGTTCACATTCTTTGTCTAAAGCACAAGCAGGGCTGCTACGACTTCGACGACGGTAGGTGTTAGGCATAAATTTGGTGCGATAGGTGAACGTTGCTGCTTGCGCTCTCTAAGGGCTGAATTAGTGTTTTAAAATTTTCTTCGCTGAACTCAGCTAATCTCCACATGCACTGATGATGCACCCGTTGCCAGGGATCCGATCCGATTGTTCGAGAACCGATTCAGACTTGTGCCAAAACATGAGAAACGTCAATAAACTTCGAGTTTTCTGTTCCAGGCGATATCTCACTGAGTGGCGCTTGGTTTTCCAACCATTTGTTTCAACAGAGAGGAACAGACGATTGATCAAACACACAAGCCGTTTAAGCACGTCTGCCTCATTTCTCAGCTTAATATAAACCAGAAAACACGGCTTGAACACAACAACGCCTAATCTGATGCTACATTCAAACATTTCAAATAAATGTCTGCGTCCTGTTCAACCACCCGCGTATCTGCATTAAAAATGAACTTTTGTTGCTTTTTTGAAACGTCCAGTGTAATTTCATTTCACATTGGTTGCTGCGTTGCTGTTTCCATGACGAATTTGCAAAGCTCCCAAGTTTCACTCGGTCCCACAATTTAAATTAAGTCACGAAAATTCGGATATCCAGCAAAACCATTACGAGGCCGAAGTGCTTGGCGGCAAAATTCGAAGACGATTGCGACATTTATTTATAGGCAGCTTGCTTCGGAAAGCTCTTCCACTCAGGGAGCGCCAAACGGGTCGCGTACTTTCAGACTTAAAAGTGAGTTAAGCATTTGAGCACATCAAGGAAGCTGACCTTTCACTTCAAGCCGAAGGGCTTGTTTTGCTGATGCATTAACCAAGTGTTCTTTTTCGGTCCGTTCAGCATATTGCTTGTAAAAACCGTGTGCCCTATTGAATGACTGCCTTGTTGGTCTGTACGTGTTTCGAGGTGTTGTCTTGCTAACAAAAAAATTACAACACTTGGTTTTGCTCTCAAATATTTGGGAGGAAATAATAACGTTCTAATTCGCTTGTCACTTCCTGTTTGCTTGGTTCATAGTTAAAGCAGCAGAGCGCAAAGCGGGAAGTTGTGCGTTTACATTTTAAACGAAGACTGATCAGGGCTATTAAGACGCAGACACAGAACAAATGCGTTATTTCAAGTTGTTGATTGATCATCAAGACAACATTTGTATTGATGGTGAAACTCGCCTGAGTTCGTGGGACAAGTACCATTGTTTTGTTTTTTTTAATGATGACAAACCAGTCAAGCGCACTGTTTTTCTGGTACATAGCTCGGTTTGTTTACCGCTAATAACGTTTAAGAGAGAGTTTAGTGGAATCGAAACAAATCAATCATTATCTGTTGCGGGCGTTTTCGATAAAACATTTTCGTCATAATTGATAAAGAAAAGCTTTGCCTGTGGCTGCAATTAGGGTACCACATAGGTTTCACAGAGGCGGGTATAGCTATAAGTCCATTGATTCCTACAAGTAAATGGATCTGCAGAACGGTGTGAAGGTGTACTTGGTGAAACTTACTTCAACAGTCTATGCCAGTGGTTCTTAACCTTTTCTCTTCCACGCCTCACTTAAGAAATTGTCCCCTGACTTTAAATAAGTTGTAAAAGCAAATGTATTTATCGGTACATTTTCTGATCAAACATTCCATGTTGTAGAGTGCGCAAAGGCTAGCGCTCCCTTGGAAATTCATTGACGCCCCCCTGGGGATGCGTGCCCTCCAGGTGAAGAACCACTGGCCTATGCAGTAGGGGTGTACGAGGTGGGGAAAGGGGGCACAATTCCCCGGGCACCGAATCACTTGGGTGCGCCGAATCACTGCGGGGGGTGCCGAAAAGTCCCAACAATGTCACCAGTACTTTCTTCAGTCAGAACATTTGCTTCCGAAAGAACTCAGGTTCGAACATGGGGACACCAAACTTGCTTCTTGCCCCAAGCGCCAGCTTGCCTCGTTACGTCCCTGCTATGCAGCGCCAGTGGGCAAGTCAACTTCTCGAAATTTTGTTACTAAGTTTATAGCAAGTGTAGATTTCATTGTAAAATTTGCAGTAGTTTGCGTTGCGTTCCAACTTATACCTTCATTTTATTGAAGCAATTCAAAACTGAATGCTAACGCCTAACTCATATAAAGTCTTTGACACGACTGATGGTGGACTTGAAAATAAACCCGACTTTGTTTCGTATCATTTGCTTACTGATGCAGTTGGATTCCTTGCGATTTTTGTGGTTGTTTTGCCTGACATGTTGCAGCAGTCCAATGACTTTGATTTAGCAAATAACTCCAACAACATCAAAATAAGCATGAACTGTGTGTCGAGACATAAGCTGTGTAAGAGATGTAGGTGCACGAAAGTATGCATCAAAATTTGAAAAAGCGAGCTAATTCTTTATACCAACATTCGCAATGTAGTTAGGTCAGTTGAGCTGTGGCTCGCAAAGGCCAACTGCTGATTTGATTTTGAATTACTCTAATTTGGATAGGGTGCGCCTGCAGTTGCAGTTCTTGTTTGCCAGGAAACAATTGTTGTCTATTGGTCGGCACTCTGCCTCCGAATGAGCTCTGGCAAATTCGAACGCTGTAAACCCGCACAATTAGGTGGCATCAACGCAGTGACGTAACGTATTAAATTTTGCTTTGGTGGCCGCTTTCAGAACACATTTCGATCGGTTCTGAATCTCGTGCAAACAACAGCGCAGCGAGAAAAATTGTCATACTTTTTCTTTCGAAACACGGACAGACAGTTACTTCGTAAGACAGGAGTTCCCAACCTGGGGGCACATGTACCCCTGGGAGTATATTTGTCTATCTGAAGGGGTACATTCAAGGGAAAAATATATTTATTTCCAAACATTCTAACATGTAAAAGTTCTATTAAAACTTCAGTGGATTTTGATATTTCTCTCGGCTTTTTTGTCATAAGATATTTTAGGGGTACGTGCTCATCTGTCGAAATGGTGAAGGGGGTACATGTTCAGAGAAAGGTTGGGAACCTCTGCCGTAAGAGGACAGAAAACGAAAGAACCAGAGAGAAAAATATGATTTAGAACTGTCGTTCAAAGTACCTGAAATGCGTTTTTGTTACAAATAAGTCCGATCATTTTTGGATATGAACGAAAGAGTCTTTTGGGGAAAAATTAGTGAAACTTCTTCATTTGACACAAACGGTTCAGTTCGTGTTGTTCATCTACAAGCATCATGCCACAATTTTATTTCTTACCACCATCGCATTACCGACTGCCACAGTTTGACCTTTGCGATTGTTCCACAAGGGAAGACTTTCCTCAGAAACATCAGCGCTGCTAACATAAGCGCTGCAACTGCAAACAAGCGCTCAGACGCATTTGGCGCAGAAACAAGTAAAACCCCAGTTATGACCTCACTGAAGTTGGCACTCGGTAACAATCAGTGCTGTGAGTCAGAGCCAGCATGCACGTTTTCTGCCAAATGCTTTTTCTGTTACTGGGCAGCTGCATAATTATTTAAATACAAACTTTGATTGCCAGAAATGCTGGACTGCTTTCACGTGACTTTTTTATAGTCGACACTGGGCGAACAGGAGTTATCTAATTGGGGATGTTGTATGCATGTTGCTAAACATTCACGTTTACCAAAAAATTTTACGGAATTACAAATTGAAGTTCCTCCCCAACTAGCGACGAACATTCAAGGATTTAAAGTGGGGATATTGTACAGATCTATTTCTTTTCAAAATATTTCTGGGGTTTGGAGGTTCCAAACAAGTGAGTGAGATGCGTGAGGTCAAGACAAGACGGTGAAGTGGGAGTGCCCTCTAGCGTGTAGTGAAAAGTACCGTTCCGGCTCAAGGTACATCGCACAGTGCTTTGCAAACATTTCGTCCAGCACATCGCTGCGCATGAAATGGTTTTAAGCAGAATCTCAAGGTAACGTTAGCTGGTATTTTTGCTAAAAATTTCATTTAGTTTCTTTTACGTATAAGAGTAAAAATACCAAAGAAAGCAACTACAAACAAAGAATTGACAAAGCATCAACTGTTGAACTGTTGCATGTTCATGAAAAGGCATGGCTTGATATTTTAAACTCATTATGACATACAAAAGCCTTTAAACAGTAACTTTCGAATCCAATCAAACGTTAAAACCCTGCTACAATTTTTTCGTTAAACAAATATGTTTAGCAACATTTACAAAATCTCCATATGTCTGAATTAAACAACTCCTTTTCGCCCAACATCGACTTGTAAAAAAGTCACGCACCAACAGCCCGCATTTCGGACAATCAAAATTTGTGTTTATGTGTCGCCGCCTAATAACAGCAAAAGTATTTGGCAGAAAAAGTACACGGTGGCTCTGACTCCCAGCACTGATTGCCATCGAGCGTCAACTCCAGTGTCCCTTGCGTATCAGAGCAACACCACGACAGACATCGGTTGCGAATTGCGACCCAGCACTTACTGCGCAACTGTGTTGATCACCCAGAAGACTTGAACCCGACTGAACTTTGCCTTCATTTAACTTTGTCGCAATTACATGTCGAATTACGATTCGACCGTCAATTTCATACCTTTAAAAAAATGAACCAACTGTCGAGGAGGGGCTCGGTTGGACAAAGAGGCCAACAGGTTGTTTCAGTTTCGAGTGTTATTTTCGTTTTAAATTTAGTCAGGAACATTCATTCTTTGCGCCAATATTCTCAGCTCATTCGTCTGACAAGAAAAGAATTGCAGGAATAATTTGTAATATTATGTTTGTGTACAACTGTTCTTAAAAATGTCTGAGACGATTTTTGAATGCGCAACTCCATGCAGTAAAAATGCCTTTTTTAGATTCATAGCAGCAAAATCATCACACACTGAAGCACAAAATAGTGGATGTTAATTGACTCAGTCAGATAGTCGATTTTCAGTGCAGTTCCGTTTATACTCGTTTTCTGTACTCTTTTCAGAATACTGCGGTGCCCACCTCTGTTTGCTTGCATGCTTGCGTCGGGGGCCACGCAGCTACTTTTGCAGTGAATGCGGCACTGGTGGCAGCATCGCGCGTGAACCATCCCCTTACATCCACCCATTAACGTCAAGCACGAGGCTGGACAGGCCGCAAGTACCGTTTTTCAAGTCTTCAGTATGACCCTGCCGGTAATCGAACCCCAGCCTACCAGCATTGGTGGCGCTTGGTCAAGCAACTGCACCATTGTGATAATTGATTATAACTTTTAAAATATCGCGAATTCGGATGAACTACGGTAGTCTTAAAAACAGCGAGATTAAATTTCGTAAGCAAATATCAATTCTTGTTCTGGCTCAGTGAAGAACCAGGTATTTGCACTTTACACGAATGTTTCACTTGTGCTATACAGACATGAATTGCATTGTTTGCTGTTCTTTGCTGCGTGTAATGAATCCGATTGTTACATGAACTCAAAACATTTTGATCTGTTGTCCACAGACACGCACATTTATCGCATTTTCCAAGGAAAATACTCAACTACCAATCACCGACTAGTCCGCACCTGTGTAAAATGTTGCCCGCAGAGGAATGATCCAAAAATTGTAAAGAACAGCCAGAGTCACAAGCATCAACCAGTAATAAATGAAATTTGAATCAGGCCGATACGTTTTCCGCCAGATAGCAGTAGCAAGCAACTTCGGTCGAAACGTCCGGTTGTTAAAACGCGTCGGATGCAGCTTTGATTTGGAAGTCGGCCGATCGCCATCTTCATCATCTGAAACGCATGATCGAGTTAAAGCGAAAGCAACAACTGAAATAAGATCAAGTACAATGCCGGATTTAGGTGTGTGCGTTGTGTCACACGTGCCTCCACAAACAGGAGCCTCCACATAAGTGTGTATAGTTTAGACTTTAGTTTGTTTAATATCTAATTTGTGTTAGATATTTGCACACTTCTAAGTCTGTAATGCGAATACCCAAACTCATTGCAATCTTTCGTTTTGGAAAGCTTGGTAGAGTGCCTTTGCGCACGTTATTCCATCTCAGTGTGTGTGCGTGTGTGTAAGTTTCATTCATCTTGTCAATTGAAAGTTTAAAAAGGCGTACACATTGGAACAAAGACAAGGAGCCACCACATCGCTTATCGTACGCGGACCTCCACACATCAAAATCCGGCGCTGAATAACGTGTCAACAGAATCATGCAATGAACTTGTACGTTCGCTAGAAAAGATGTTTCCAAGCTACTGCGATATAATGTGTGACGGAAACTTCTTTTGGAACCCGTACTTTGTTCCGTTTTACCAAAGCATCTCACATTTTTGGTGCGCCCTTCCTTTGCTAATGACGAGGCGCTTTAGCACTGTTAGCGACCTTTTGAAGAACTTGTTTTATAAAAAATACGGTAAGTCGTTCTACGTGGATGTTTGTTTACTAGGAATAAACACCACTGGACACTGCAAGATATGGTTACATGCTTGGACTTTGAATGGCCTCAGAACCAGCTGAAATTGCTGAAGGTATAGCAATCGTTACGAAGAAACAAGAACTCTTTAAATTAGGTTTCAGTGAAGCTTTGCTTCAATGTGACATTTCGAATTTACAAAGTGCCCTATCAGCAGTAGAGAATGACAAAGTTACAGCTTGTCTGTCACATTATAGCTTGAATCGTTGCACGGCAGCTAAACCCCCGTCCGCTCAAAGTTCAGTAAATCATACCCCGGCGATTAACTTGCGCGTTATGTTCAAATACATATATTTTTCTTTTTGCAATTAAATCTAACTTTGTTAAGCATTGGAAACATTGGATGTACTAAAGGAGATTCATTTGACGCTTCGATCCAGACTGATCTCAAGGAAACTATTACGCGTTCTGGTGACTTGAGCTTATCATCAAAAATATTCAACTTTCATGGCGAGAATATATGTTTTTGCTTCTGCACCGACAGGTTTTGTTCAGTCATTTCGGTCATAGACAGAAATTTTGTTGAAATTACTGAAACAAATCATGTCATTTCGGGCATGATGTTCGAAAACATTGACTAGTGAATACTGCTGTGGTGAGTTTTGATACAATCATGGGGCAAACGACCGAAGTGTCTCAGCGAAAAAAGCAGGTACCGACTTTCACTGTATGCAGCTTGAGACCACCACTGAGTTAGAAGAACTTCTCCGCGATGTGCAACAATTATCCATGGGATGTTCCATTTCACTTGTTTGTACGACTTTCGCCAGTAAAGATTTTTTGATAGATGACATTGCGGGTGTGCTTAGGTGCGCCTTATGCATAACCAATATTGTTGAAACTTTGGCTTCATGCATACAAAAGCGGAGGTGTGGTAGTTTCGAATACGTTGTTTTCAAAGCTAGTTAGATTGTGGCTCAATAACTCTTGAGAAAAATGCAACACACAAACTATTCAACAGTCAAGTTCGTTGAAATCTAAAAGTGCTTTTTAAGTTTGTCAGCTTTAATTTACATTGACAAAAAAGAATAAAACCATTCAAAAATGTTCATATTTTATACTTTAAAAACAAGAAAAACATTTAAAACAAGCACCTGCAAAAGAGGTTTTTCTATCGGCAACAACAGCTGAGATAACTCAGTTAAATTGAAGTTAGCTTGTTTTAAACGACTAAAATAGAAGAGATGCTTATTAGAAGTGGAAGCTGGGATCGCACGACGTTGATTGGATAAACTTCACACGAAATATGCAAATTTTGAAAACCCTTGTGTTGCATCCGCGTAATATTTCGAACTCACCTGAAGGTACGTCATCCGGTACAGTTTCTTCTATTGTGATAGGGACTGGTGTTCCACCAGCGTTAACCGAATATATACCAGACTCGTAAGCCCGGTACCCAGCAGGCACTTCAGGCACGTCTTCGATGTCAGGATCCTCGCTATCGGAATACCGCGGCACATACGCAGGGTTGATATATCTTGAAGTCTTGTACTCCGAATGAACTCCATTACCTTTCACTTGGTCCTGAGTTGACTTTAAAGCTATGGAATCGTCTTTGGTGCCGGGAGTCTTTTTCGAGGCGTCCAGAAAACGGGAATCGCTCGCTTGCGAATTGCCTGGGGTAACTGAGTCCAAGCGTCGCCAGCGCAGTGCGGCTTGAACCAGCCCTGTCAAAGTCCTGAACAAGCCGTCAGGCCGTTCGCTATCTTCAGACGATTTTACTCGGTCATCGGCCCTGGCAGACCCGGGCGAACGCCTAAAACCTTGGCGTCGTTTTGCCGACTCTTTGGACCAGGATATACGTGGTTGCGATGGAGGGCGTCTGGAAAGATCGGGAGACTCTTGTTCGTGTTCCCGACTGTCACTGCTTGTTGCCCCGTCAGCAGCTATCTCGTCGTCGGCAGTTCTTACGGTTTCGTCCATTTTGTTTTGTTTCAAGGGATTGAGTCAGAAAAGCCGGAGACTCTGCTTGAAAGCGTTTATAACTACAATGCACACGTGCGGTATCATTTGCCCTAATTCGGTTCGCTTCCTAAACTATACACAAGCTGAGATCCTCACTGAAAAAGAACATTGGAACTTCTATATGACGAAGGGTGTGGAGATCCTAATTGACATCGAACTCAAAACAAGCAACGAGATACGCTAAGCTTGCTCACGTTGCCTACTAATTCCACATGAGCTGATAAATGCTTTACTGCAGTGGTTCCCAACTGGGGAGGAATTCCTCCCAGGGAGGAATTTCATGAGTTCAGGGGGGGAATTTCCACTTTATAATTAAGTTATCTATTCATTGCACAGTAAGTGTTGTACTTCTTTTTTAAGTTGACACTGGCATTTTCAATTATTTATATCACTTCATATTTGTAAGTTATTTAGTGGACTATCACACATTTTTGTTGACTAACTTTAGCGCAATTATTTGACAACAAATAGTTCTTGTCCCACTTTTCAATCAAGTTATTGTCGTCAATAGAGACCAATGTTTCAATTGTAATTAATACTAGCTACGAACTTGAACACTAAGCTACACTGTGACAGGTAAAGGACAGGCAAGAGAAAAAATATATTGGTAGATAAAATATTCTTGCAGACTCGTGTGATAGGGGAGGAATGAAAAAACAATTGTGTATCAGGGGAGGAATGAAAAGTTCCAAAATGAACAAAGGGAGGAATGCATCAAAAAAGGTTGGGAGCCACTGCTTTACGGGAAAAACAATTTACTTTTTCATTCAAAAGCTGCGGCAAAATTGAAATTGATAAAATTCGGGAAATTTTAAAAGATTGGCGAAAGACACCTCTTTTGATTATTCGAACACTTTCACGCGGCAAATTTTTATCAAGATAATATAAATTTTTATCGGGCTGCTTGTGCACCTTTCAGCACAACACAACTCACTGCTCTGAGTTAGCGTTGCACATTAAATCTTTCATTAGCTGTTTATGTGCATTGCACATTGCATGAACTAAATGTATTCGAAAACACACCATAACGTTCCGGGAAGCGGACACAGAAAAATTATTGAACCTCAAAACATCGCTCCCTTTTTCTTAAATTCCAGAAGTACGGCACTGTTTTTGTAAATCTGGTACTACAAGACTTTTCAACAAAACTAGAAGTTGGAATTATCTTACTTGAACCCTTGGTAACACGGCGCCGACCTGTCGTGTTGCTGCGGCCGTGAGCTTACCTGTCCGACTTTCAAGCCTGTTAATAATGGCAAGCAGCTCGGCTAGGCACCGATCAGAAACGATGAGCTTACAACTACGATGTAGGTCAATTGCTAATTGCTGCGCTCAAAACGGAAGCCAATCAGGTGAAAGCTTTGAACAAATTTCTCTTGTGACGTTTGCAAGACTTCCTTTGTTGCAAAACATGAACTGTGCCGCAGAAGCAATTACATTTTATCTCGAGCCTCATTTGGTGCTGATGAAACATTCAAATCGCTTTTTTTCGTTTCTTTAGGTTTCCGCTCTTTTTCACATATACGTGTTTGTAGTTGGATTTTTGCAATTGTTTAACTTTTTTAATTTTATTGGTGTTCACAACGACTACCGTTTGCATCAAGCAAACAAACAGCAAAACAAGTTTTAATTGAAGTCAATAAAGCGTTGGTTCTCGCTTTACTGTCTTTTATCCAGTGTTTGGGACAAAAATCTTACTGTTTCTTTGGTCAAAATCAGACGCTGAACAATTTGAAAACATTTAAGCGTAAACCGCAATAGGTCCACAAGTTACCAACAAATCAATAAAAGTAACTCGCTCAAAGAAAATTTTTTGAGTGCACTTGTTGAAAACGTCATACCGCCTTTTTAGCCGAAAACCGTTTCGGTCTTAAACCAACCTGTACGGCCATCTTTTTTGATAAGTCTTTCCTACAACTGCCAAAGCCCATCTGTATCAGTAACTCCTTGAAATTGATTCCGTAAAAACGCAGCTTTTCACTTTTTTGCTGATGGCTTGTTTATAAGATGACCACAAGGGCATTACACTAACTTTGAATACAGGTTTATGTAATAATACCAGTCAAGGTTCAAGGTTCTAACTAAACGCTTGGTTCCGGTTCTTTGTGAGAATTCACCGAACAGCTGTACCTTCCCTTCGAGCAACTTTTGTCAACTGACTGACTTTACTCGTAAACATGCTTTGAAGAAAAAAGCAGAGGTTTCGTGGCGACACAGTCGCTGTGACGACACAGTTGTAGACTCACTCCTATCCAATAGGAGACAATTGGAGAACATGAGCGTGTTGGCACATGATATATACAAGCCGTTGTCGAAATGAACTATTAATCACACGCTTTTGTGATATTACAGTGTGTTCGCACTCAAACACGAAGTGAAGTGTAATAATTCCATAGCAGCAGTGGCGTAGCCAGTCGAAAATGTTGCGAGGGGCCAAATATTTTGACTTTCAGCGAGCAACTGTATTTGGTTTGTAACACCACCTCTCGTAGCACAAAACGACAAGATATGCAAGAAATTTTGGGGGACATGGCCCTTTATCTCCCCTGGTTACGTCTATGCATAGCAGGCAGGGACAAAGAATCAAGAGACTACGGTATTTGCTGTGAACACCACTTACCAAATTTTAATTTTGCTAGATTCTGCCTGCAATCTACTTTTAAGATGTTCAATGCCGGTTAGGTGAATTGTACTTGCTGATTCGTATCGAAGAAGTAGTCACTCATATGCTAACTAAATGCATAAATGCGAGATTCGTTCAAAAAACATAACCAATGAATGCATAAAACTTGAGCTGCAAGCACATTACTCCAAACGTTTGTGGTGCAGTATCCTCGCCTAGCTTGCATCCTCAAGTTCTTAAAAGCATACCCAAAGGCAAGTGTGGCATTGGAATAAGTTCACGAACTGCTAATCTTTTCAATGTGAGGTGCAACGGGCAAACTTGTCAACACAGCGTTGTAGATGGTGTGAAGCCGAAGTTTGTTAGGTCCAACTTTTTGTAGAACACCATTTAACCAAACAAAAATGCTCATTAGCAGGCTACTACACCTTCGTTTGTACACTTCACCCCCGCACTTTTAGAAATTATTTTGGAGGGAATCAGGTCTTTGCTTATCGAAAGGTTATAAAGGTTAGCCGGAAAAATAGCCAAAACGCTATTTTCATAAAAATTTTCTCCCTCCTTTTTCATCGCAGTGCGTCATAGTTTATTGATTTCCATATCAGCATTACGTTACACATCGTTAGCCCACCCCAACCTCACGAACAATTGGAAATGCTTTCTGGCTATACATATTGATTATTTGTTTGAGATGCTAACTTACGGAATCACTGCGTGCATTAGCTGGATGTAGAGTTCTGAGCATTAATTTGAAGATCAGTTATCTGCACCATTTTCAGTATGCAGATTCAGCAAACACACAATTTTGGCTCTTTATCTCCAATAGCATAGGCAGTGCATTGTAATTCAGAAGCTCAAAACAGCCATTCTGCCGTGTGCGCATAACCATTGTTAGACCGGTACATTTTTTAAACAAGTCCTGAAAAAATAGATGTGTTTTGCTTAAATTCGGGTAATAAATAATAACGCCTTTTTGTTAAAAACAACAAATAATACTTTGCACCACTCACTGAAGTTCCCAGTACAACGTTTTGGAAACCTTGAAAACATTTTCATACTGCCAAATTGAAGGTTTCAATCTAGACAATGCGACAACTGTGGCAGAACATTTTACCTGAGTTTCCCAACAGCATGGTTCTGTCAGGCTTCGGAGTAAGCAGCGGATTAAATAAAATATTTTTTACGGTGGAAATACTTTCAAGAGTTCTTAATAGCCCAAAATTTGCTGGCTGTAAGCTACCACTGTAAGCTGCTATGGGCTAGTAAAGCACACCAAATATTTTAACATGTCAGCCACTTGCACTATTGTACGCAGCTCTGGCTACGGATCATAAAACAATCGTTTAGGTCTCTTAGGGCGATTTTGTGTCCCAAGAATCATATCAGAGTTTCACTGTTTTTGTGGCTTATAACAGTGATCAATCTAGACGGTTGTGTAAGTTGGCTGAATTGACCTCTCCACGGCCACCAGAGTGAAGGCTTTGCCTGCAGCTGAAATGTGAATAGGGCAAGACAAAATTTGTGAGGGGTATAAGCTTGCAGCGCTTATCGTTATACTGAATGTTTGGCTTCAGTTTGAGAGCTTCACAAGTGTTTCGAAATCAAGTTATTTCTCTTTGCACTGTACAAAAATGCAAAAACATTACTAAGCTTCTGGTATTTAGATCAGTTGTTGCAATTTACTATAACAATATTTGCTATCCATGTGTTGGCCTCTCTTCTATTAGCATCTTTTTCTCCAGGTTTTTATCATGTCTTCTGTTTTTCCTACTGGTCTATTATGGACGTGCATTGAAGCAAAAAGCAGAGCATGTTTCTTCCTACAGTTAAACACATGTTTCAAATCTCAAAAAGTAGAACCCAAGGCAGGCCTTAGTAACATTAACCCTTTTTCATGAGGTGCTTCATTAAAAAGGTTGCTTTTATGCAGACAACCTTCTGCTTGAGAATAGTGGCCTTTTGTCAGGATCTTCTGATAGGCTTTCCGACATCTTCTCCAACAATTCATTTGCGGTCGGTAACTTTCTTCCTGAACAAACTTTCTGCAGCACCATTGCGAAATATCATGAATTCAGTTTAAGTTGCATGTTGAAATAAAGTCGCTGGATACTGCACACACTGCGGTATTCGTGATCTTTGTGATTGTATAGAAGAGCTGTCAGATTTAGTTTCCTTCCTTTGCGTGAGAAGATGAACATGACCGACAAGGACACCGGAGAAGCGGTACGGCTGGGGGGGAGGGCAGCAAAAGAGTTGGGGGCAATGGAAAGTTATAAAAACAAAAAAAATCGTCACCGGTTATGTTTGTTTCTGTTCATCAACAATGTCGATCTCAAAAGTAACAACAGAAATCACTGAAAATTATTCTGAATTTTCTGGGTGCGCGAATTGCTGCAATAAATTTGTTTTTACTCGATCTTAATAAGCCATGAAATTGCCAATGATACTGTTATGAAAAGGCACCTCCGCCCCCGTTGCCTCCATTTTCCCCGCCATGCCCCTGTTCTCCGGCGACCCTGATGACTGATTCTATTCATGGAACGTGTGGCTACTCTGTTTTCCAGAAACGTGCAAGAAAAAAGTACCTTGACTTGATCCTCGGCGAGCCCGTCATGCCAAGCCAACGTGACAGATTACAGAGTACAAGAACCTGCCAATTCTATTCAAGGCAGAACTATACGCAAATGGATTGGAAACTGTGTACAGATGTAACGTGCAGTCGATACCTTGAAAGCAATCTTTATTGCCTCGGTTGACCCCATCGGATACTGTTCCTATTACTGCGCCATACTGTAGCCAATCACAGTCATCTTTTCCATTTGCGATTCGTTATTGGTGATGCGTTTCAGCAATATATTTTTCCGCTTCTTGACCGTCACCGGAAATGTGCCACGCGTCAAGTCAATCTTTTGCTCCTCTGCGCTTTACAGAACGATTTCAAGTTTGCTTTCCGGTACATTTTGTCAGGAATGTATTTTACCAAAGCGCAGCGTGGCAGTCTGCAGCAAACTGACATCAACTACCATGTTTGGAACCACTGATTGAGAGTGCGAGTTTTCGAAAAATTCCTGTAAATAAATTCAAGAGACAACTTCGCAAACTCACAGAACTAAAACTCTGATCAAATAACGAAATGTTTCGGAAAGGTTGCCCTGAACGAGATAGTGCGTAAAACGAAACTATCTAGAAAACTGATGGAAGAAAAATTAAAAAACACAAACGTTTCAATGGACACTTCGCAAATGTTTGGATTGAACAGATGCAGAAGTTTAGAAACTTAGGTGGGAATAGACAGTTGCAAAAACACAACATTTAAAATTGTTTACACCTGCTTTACTTTTCTGAGCTAAAAATGTGTTTTGTTTCCGTGGTAGCCTTACACGTTGTTCCTCATTTCCACAAGCATCTTCCTAACAAACGCAAACAACCGCGAACTGGATTTCGCAAATGAAAAATAGTTTGACCCACAAACAAGCAGCTGCTCAGCTGTAGGACCTCAGATGTCAATCTTGCTGCGTAACTTCACGGTACAATGAATAATACCACAATCAGTGACGTCATAATGCGAGAGGTTCCACCGGAAGTAATCTTCTGTCTCGTGAGCACCTTCCAGGAAGTCGATAGACTTGTTTGGAATGTCCTGAAACGATTGCAAACGTTGCGTCAGTAGCCAACTGCATTTGATTTTGGCGAATTCGAGCACCTTATAACAGCTAAAACGCTTTCAAGAAGCTACTCTAGTATGTTCACAGCTAGAAAAATCTTTCCTGCATATCCTAAAAATACTGCTGCTTCAGCATTGTTTTTGCTTGGACATGTTAGGTCAGCACTGTTTTTCCACTGGACCTTGGTCAGTAATCGACGAGCGACGAGCGAGCCCTCGTTTTCAATGGCCTTATACACTGCTGCAAAACCATTCTTGACTCTACCTTTCATGGCTGGATTTGCACGCACCTTACCACAAGTGCAAGTTCGAAATTAACTAACCTTCTTTCGAAACAAATACAGACTCTAGAATGGTTCTAAATATGAACGTCAAGAATCAAGACAATAAAATGTTACAAAATGCAAAAACATTTTGTTATATTATGGGGTCTCAAAGCACTTACCGCTAGAACAGTTACCGCTCTGGTTCTAAAGCGCATTTTGGACGTTTCTTTTGTGTGTTTTCTCATTCAAAAAAATGAAAAGTTACTAAGCTTCGCAAGGAGTGTACGTCTGCGTTCAAGAAGACGAAATGCAGTTTTGTTTTAAGTCTGCTTTCAACGAAATTGGTTTTGTTGAATCTGATCCGTACGTACACACAAAGATACCAGCACCATTGCAGCGAACCATTGTCAATGGGGCCAATCTCATGGCCACGCTAATGGGCCAGTCAACTAATCTCATGCGAGACTTATACATAGTAATGACTTGCATTGCATTTCTCCTAAGCACGTACTCGTCCAATCTTTTCCAGGTGTTTTTGGCGAAAGTTAGACTTCATTGGGTGAGTTGAACACCCAGTTTTTGGTTGCATTATCTGAAACTACAAGACCATACGCCTCTCATCAGGACGTCGATGTTTGGAACACCCCAGGACAATATGACCTGTGGTGTGTTCCTCATGGCCACATTCGCGAAGAGGAAGCGTCCGACATCAGCCGGAAGGCAGTTAAGCTTGACCCGTTTGGGTCTTATAGGAGGGACATTCCAGCAAGCTTAGTACTAGCTTCGGATGTGAAACCACCGTGTCTTGTGTTGTTTTCCCTTCCTCCATGTTCCACATTTGGTCCGACCAGCGCGCAGCGCTGCTCTCAATGTAATCGAGCAGTTCCTGCGAAACAGCTTGTTCTGTGAGAAACGATGTCTTCCTCTTCAATAAAAGCCATAGAATGTTGGAAGATTGTTATTAAATATTACATTCTACTGCACATTTTGACACTATTATTTGATTTTTTGAAGTATGCAAAGAGCGTCTTGAAGGTTTGCTCCACCAAAGCCTTTCAAGGTCGTTTAAATTGCGCAGTTTATCCGCAGTTCATTCAGTGCATTGTTTATTCAACAACACCAGCTATTACGACTGGCCCGTAAGTCAACTTTTTTGACTGGAATGACCCACACAAGCAGAAATACCGAAAACACCGTTCGGGCGTTGGCAAGCCAGGTGGCGAACACCGCTGAATACCTGACAACCACACAATAAGGATCAGTTACATTGGCGCGCGAGGCTAAAGCAACTTACAAGAACCTTTCAATGTTTCTCAGCGAAAGTTTTTTTAACGCCGCACAAACAGATTAATTAACCATTGTTTTCTTACGTAAACTTACAACACGAAACTTCTAATGGACTGAGGATGAAACAAAGAGCCGCGCGCGTCCGAAAAGGACGGCTGCCCGATTGTTTTGTTATTCATCCGCCCCTACCCCTTATGCTTTCTACAAAGGGATAAGCAAGCCCGGATTCTTCGTTAGATATTCTGTTACCGAAGCTGGAGTTCGTTGAAGAGACTGTCACAACACTGACCTCAGATTTCCGGTCTGTCGGCGACGCACTCGCATGTCTGTATTCGTCCCATCGCTGGTGTGTCGAAGAATGTTACGAAACTTCGCAACAGCACAGTGACTCACAACGCACGAGGCTAACACGATTAAATTTCATACGTCAGCCAAAATGATAAACGCAACATTCACACGTCAGTGGGTTTTCTATCAAAATGTTGTCACGGTAAGGAAAATGACTGTAGTTCAATGTACAGTGCCCGTGCCTCAAAATGGTGCAGCTAGAAAAGAAAACGTAAAGTTAAAAATTGAGCGTATAATTCAACACAACAAGGATCCTTGCGCAATTCTAACGATGGCAAACAAATATTGAATCGTACGACCAGATTGGGTGAAGCTGGAATGAAATTAAGTTGAAAGTATTCAAACATTCCTAGCACGCATTTCAATGTAACTAACTCGACAGCCGTGGTACAGAATAGTAAAATGTAATAGCGACAAGTTGTTCATTGAAAAATGTTGCCAAGTTTGTCATAAAACTACTTGTAATTAAGTCACTCAGAAAATACAAATTTTGAACTTGTTGATTTTAAATAAAACGACCAATGCTACCTACCGTCGAGTGGAATATTGGATAAACTTATGAATATGAAAATATTCCTTCCGCGGATAATTAATATCGAGGGCTTTTATTGAGAAGTTACTACTTTACAACTTCTGACTTCACTTCAGTGTCATAGTAATAAAAACGTAATGTCTGAAACCACTTTAAGAGTCTACTTTTAATCAAGGAAACATGCAGACGTGCTACCAAGCAGGCACTTACAGCCTTTTAAAAACAAGAAAGGGAGGCAAGCATAAGCCTCTAGCAAGGAAGAATTGCACTGCAAGGCTATATTGAATCGTTGAGGCGAGCTAAATTTATAAAGTTGGATCGCCCCTGCAGCTCGGTGGTGCGGAACATGTGGCAAACTCATCCAATAGTCGTGAATGAGTTGATGCAGAGCTATTTTTGGAAAAAATGTCATCGAAAACGATAAAAACAATAACGGTCCAGATTTTGTTAAGCAGCTGGTGATGACGTGCGTTCGGAAGCATCACGTGCTCTTGGAACAATACCGAACGCTTCGCCTGGCGGTTTTAAAACGAATTAGATGCTTTGTTAGATAAACGTCATCCACAAAAGATGTGAAATTAACTCAAACCATTAATTTGAGGGTGCTCGTTTTTGTTTTAAGGAGGTAGGACCGCAAAGCTTCTCATAATAATGCTAGTGCAGTTTTTTTAGAAATGAACGAGAATTTGAGAGAAAGTACCTTTTAGATCTGCACGTACAAGCAGTGGCGATTCTAGAATGAAAAAAGTGGGGGGGCCACTGCGGGGCCAAGGAAAAAAGTAGGGGGGCCAACATAAACGTAAAATATTGCTGGCCGAAAG